>Ga0073934_10001915_pt1 | contig 46537 bp, 44 predicted proteins | sample LarsenN4metaG_FD_76834 | JGI IMG/M metagenome (GOLD analysis project Ga0073934, IMG submission 76834) | Hot spring sediment bacterial and archeal communities from British Columbia, Canada, to study Microbial Dark Matter (Phase II) - Larsen... ...
GCGCGCACTGCGGCGGCCAATGCTCGCATGAGAGCCGGATGCGGGAAACCTGCACGTCCGGTTCGACGAGGGGGGAGGGGTGGTGTTACTTTGTGACCCTACTTCCTCCTCTACTCTACCGGCGAGTTCTTCGGCGAGCACCTGCTCGAGGAAGTCCGAGTAGGCGAGTTCGCGGCTGGCCGCCTCCTGCAGCAGTGCTTCGAGCCGCTCGCGGCTCTTGAAGAGCCGCAGGCGTGTGAGCTGATCGCCCAGGCGTTCCAGTTGTGCGGCGTTCATGCGAGGGCCTCCACGAGCTGGTCATACAGGGCGAGGTCGCGCAGCTCGACCTCGGGCAGGAGCGCCGGGGTGCGGTGCGCCGGCGCGCCCGGGGTGGCGAAGCGCTTGCGGGCGTTGCGTGCGAGCGCCCCGGGGCCGTGCTCGGGGTTCACGCTCAATTGGTGGCGCCCGGGGAGGACCGGGTGCTCGGCGACGAGGGCGCCGTGATGCCGGATCTGCCAGTGGCCTCCCACGCGCACGACCTGAACGCTCTTGCCGATGAGGGTGCACGGCACCGAGTAGCGGTTGGTGTCGAGGGCGATGAGCCAGTCCTCGGCGACGATGCGATCGCGCGCGAGCGCCTGCACGAAGCTTGGGTGTCCTGGCGTCGGAGCCAGTGTGGCGGCCTCCTCGGCGAAGCGCTCGATCGGGCGCTGGTGGGTGGTGCCGTGCACGCGCACATCGGCCACCTCGGCGAGCCAGGCGGTGAGCTGCTCGTTGAAGTCGGCGAGGTCGCGGAAGCTGCGCCCGGGCAGGAAGTTGCCTTTGACGTACTTCACCCCGGACTCGACCTTGCCCTTGGTCTTCGCCCGATAGGGGCGGCAGAGCCGCGGCTCAAAGCCCCAGTGCCGGGCGAAGGCCTCGAAGGTCGGGTTCCAGCGCGCGCGGCCGTCCTCGGTGCCGAGCACGACGGTGCGCATGCGGTCATACAGGATCTCGGCGGTGCGTCCGCCGAAGTGCGCGAAGGCGTGCTCGTGGGCGCTCAAGAGCGAGCCGATCCGCTCGTGCTCGAAGCCCTCGGCGTAGGCGCGCCGCGAGTAGCCGAGCGTCAGCACGAAGATGTGGATTTCGGTCAGCCCCGTGGCCAGGCGCACCCGCGTCTGGCCCCAGTCGACCTGGGCCTGCTCGCCGGGGGCGGTCTCGAAGCGGCACTGGGTGAGAGCCTCGAGCGCGGCCTGTGCGCGCAGCGGGCGCACCGCGTTCTTCACCGTGTCGTAGCCGCCGGTGTAGCCGCGGGTTGCCCGCAGCTCCTGGAACAGGATGCGTGCCGAGTAGCGCACCTGCGGGGCGCGCTCGGTGAGCCAAGCCGCGTGCGCGCTGAGCAACGTCGCCTCCGCCGGCTCGCGCCGATACGGCGTCCACTGCGCCTTGCGGATGCACGCACGCACTGTTTTACGATCCAGACCGCTCTGGCGCGCGATGCCTGCGATCGTCCGGCCTTCGCTATACATCTGCTGGATTTGCTCCCACCGCTCCTTGCCGACCACCGTCACCTCCGTATCCCCATCGGATACGGTAACGTTAACCGGCTCGGTGTTCAGGTTCTCAACCTTCGGGCTGACAACCTCACTGCAGTTCGTCCCATCCATCTTCCGTTCTCCTTCAAAGATGGGTGGGGAAAATTCGTTTCCCATTCTGGGGATTTTAGGATTCCCACTGACAGGATGCGTCCCATCCAATGCCAGCCCAGGCGATTGACGGCCTTGAACCACGGGGCGCGAAAGCCGGCGTCGCTGATCAGGATCGGTGTTACGCCTGCGGGCAGGAGCGCCTTCAGTTTGGCGAGGAACGCCCGGTGCACGCGGGGATTGCCGAAACGGGTGAGCGGATGGACTTCTTCATAGAGCGTGAGGCAGCGTCCACCGATGGGCAGCGCAGCGCGCAGCAGTTGCCGGCGGCGATCAGGGCTGAGGTCCGTCCAGTCAACGACGATCAGCGGTTGCGCCAGCGCGCCCACCACGCGCCGGGCGAGTGCCTCATACAGATCGAAGCGCTCGGCGCCGAGATGGCGGTTGCCCAGCAGTCGATCCACGCGCTTGATGCCGTGCTTGACATGCGCCTGACCGATGAGCGCCCGTCCCAGTTCGCTCAGCGTCAACCGCCGGCTGCGCACCGCCGCTCCCACGACCGCAAGGATCACTGTCAGACGCGTAGCGTGGATGTGCGGGCAACACGATCGCAGCAACTGCTGTACGATATCGAGTGCATGCATGGTGCGGTCTCCTTCGAAGGTTGTGAGCCTCGAAAGAGACGATAAGCGCGCCATGCATGCGCTGTTTTAGAAAGACTTTATCAACTACATCAACAAAGTACAACCCCACTTCGTGGGGAGACCTCAGACACTGACCCCATTTTCCTTGCATGACGGATAAACCGCTCTACGATCGCTACGGCTGGCAGTCCGATCTTGAAACCTTCTCGAGGTCGGAGCCGAGAGTCGTGCGGCTTCGTCTTCAGGAATTCGTCAGCGACGCCTCCCCGGAGCAGTTGCGAGCCTGGGATCAGAGCGTTCCCATGCTTCAACGCGAATGCCGTGAGCTTACGGCGCGCGACGCGTCGGCTCGCGAGTACACGGCAATCCTCGAATATGAGCTGCCCAGGGACTTCCGGCGGCCAGACGTCATCGTCTTGGAGCGGGGCTGCATCGTAGTAGTAGAACTCAAGGGCGACTTGAATCCGTTTCAGGCGGCCCTTGATCAAGCGCTTGGTTATGCCCGGGACCTAGCCGCCTATCACGCAGCCTGTGCGGGACATTCAGTGATCCCGGTACTGGTGAATCGCGGCTCCGATGCGGAGGCCGTTCTGCGGGATGGTGTTTATCTCGTAGGGCCCGCCGGTCTTGATGTTCTCCTGGATCGCCTATCCTTAAGAAGCGAGCCGGCAATTCCTGTTTCCGCATTTCTTGCCCCCGACTCCTACGCCCCCCTCCCCTCAATCGTGCAGGCCGCGCGTGAGCTGTTTCAAAAACGGCCATTGCCGCTCATCAAGCGTGCAAGGGCAGCAACTGAGCCGGCTCTACAGCACATCACTGCGATAGCTCATGAAGCAGCGCGCACGAAGACCCGTCACTTGGTTCTGCTAAGCGGCGTTCCCGGCTCCGGCAAGACGCTCGTCGGACTGCAACTCGTTCATGCCGGATGGCTCGACGATCTTGCCGTGGAACGAGCTGGCGGCCGGCCGACTGCCCCAGCGGTTTATCTATCCGGCAATGGGCCGCTTGTCCAGGTACTGCAGTACGCCTTGAAGGATGCCGGTGGCGGCGGTCGCACCTTTGTGCAGGCCATCAAGAACTACGTCGCCCATCACAGTCGGCGCAAGTCTGTAGCTCCGCCGGAACATCTCATCGTATTCGACGAGGCGCAGCGGGCTCACGACGCCGAGCGTGTGGCGAAGGTGCACCGCAAGTCCGTGGAAAAGTCGGAGCCACAACACCTAATCGAATTCTGCGAAAGGATCCCGGAGTGGTGTGTCTTGGTGGCCCTGATCGGCGACGGGCAGGCCATCCACGCTGGAGAAGAAGGCGGTGCGCCGCTTTGGGCCGGGGCTATTCGAGGCGCAGCGAATTGGACGGTACACGGTTCACCGAGCTTCGCTGAGGTATTTGCGAGCACTGGTGTGGCAACTCGCTGGAGTCATGTTTTGAATCTGGATACCGAGATTCGATTTCACTTGGCCCCCAAGGTCCACCAGTTCGTTGGCGGGCTGCTTGATGGCGCTTCGCCGAGAGATCTCGTGCCCATCGCTAGCGAACTCCATGAGAACTATCACCGGTTTCTCGTTACGCGCGACCTGATCACGGCAAAGCAATATATACGCGAACGCTACGCGGATGCGAAGGAAGCCCGGTACGGCGTCTTGGCGTCGTCCAAGGACAAATGGTTACCTGACTTCGGGGTGGACAATTCGTACCAGACGACGATGAGGCTCCGCGTGGGGCCTTGGTATAACGCGCTTCCTACCGACCCTATGTCTTGTTGCCAGTTAGAAACGGTGGCGACGGAGTTTTCTTCGCAGGGCCTTGAGCTTGACTGTGCCCTGGTCGCCTGGGGATCGGACTTGCTTTGGACCAAAGACGGTTGGTCTATTGCTCATTCGCGCGGAACGAGGGGAAAACTGAGAGATGCCGCCGCGTTGCGACGAAACGTGTACAGAGTGCTTCTAACGCGCGGCAGAGATGGCACCGTGATCTTTGTGCCGATGGACTCGCGATTTGACGATACCCACGCCCATCTAATCGATGTGGGCGTGCGAAAGCTGGGTTAACCACGAAACAAAAAACAAAATAAAGAGGGTCAGCGTAACTGTTTCGTGATTTTCGGGGCCCCTGAGAGCCGCTGCGCAGCAGAGACCAGCCCGGGGTTTCGGGCGAGCACTGGGCGAGTCTCCTCTACGTTAGCTGCGCCACCGAGACATCACGCCTGATGAGCATGCAACAGCGCAGGCGGTGCGCGAGTTGCGCAGACCGCCGGGCTGGTCGAGCAGCACAGGGGAAGGAAAATCAGGGACAGACCCGGACATCAGGTCTGTCCCTGATTTTCCTCGGCGAACCGGGGCGCCCTTTTTCTTTGGTGACTTTCTTTTATGGGCGAGCAAAAAGAAAGTCACCGGCACCGGGGCCGCCCCCCGGCAGTCGGCGACGTAGTCGCCGCGTTTGTCATCTCAGGATCCGAGCGACGCTCCCACCACCCCGCTCGCGACGCGAGCACCCCTCCTCGCTTAGGAGGGGAGTAGCGCACGGCGATTCACGACTCACTTCTTGCCCGCAGGCGCGCTGCGGGCACCCGCTCCCGGCGGGGAGAGCAGGCGCTTCGCGGTCGCGGCGGAGAAGTGGTACTGCAGCTTCTCGTCGGGGCGCAACAGCACCAGCTCCGGCTCGCGCGAAAGAACGGCCAGGGAAAGCGTCCCGCTTTCCTTTAACGAGATCCTGATCTCGGCCTGTGCCTTCCCTTTGGTGTGGGGCTCGACCCGCAGGGCGCTCGCCAGCCGCCAGTCGTCCACCCAGCGGTTGAGATCGTCCTGGCTCAAGCCCTCTTCGGCGGGTGTCACGATCCAGCGGCCGTCGCGCTGCGCCACCGCGAGCTCCTTGGTCTCGATCCGCACCGGTGCTTCGCCCGGAGCGAACAGCCTGCGGCTCACCATGGCGGCGGCAGTGGCCGGCAGCGCCATGCCGTAGCGCGGGTTCACGGCATAGACCGCATCCCCTGTCAGCACGTATTGCTCGCGCGCGACCTCGCTGACGATGCCGAAGGCGAAGCTCTGTCCCTCGACGACAAGGCGCGCCTGCGGGCGCTCGAGGTCGAAGCGCGCGAGATCGGTCGCGGGGAAGCGGTAGGCGGCCTTCGCCTGGACGATCGCGAGCAGGCGCTCCACCGCAAACTCGTCCGCGCGCGCGGCCAGCGGCGCGACGAGGAACCAGGCGTCCTGCCGTCGTTCGAGCGCGATCGCCGGGGCGCCTTCGCGCTCGATGCGCAGCGAGCGGGCCTCCGCCGGTTTCAGCGCGGAGAGCGCGTACTCCACGGGCGCGCCGCTCTTTGGCCTGAAGTAGACGATGAGCCCGAGCGCCGCCACCACGGCGAGCAGCAGGGCGTTCGTCCATAGGGATCGCTTCATATCCTGCGCCGGCGCCACCAGATCACGCCGCCGGTGATCATGAAGGCGAGGGGCAGAGCGACGAGAAAGCTGAAAGCGATGAGATAGAGCGTGGCCGTGTCGAGCTCGAGGCTCGCGTCGGCGGCGAAGCGCGGCTGGATCGCGATCAGGCTGTCATCCCCGGAGAGCCAATTGACGATATTGACGCCGAGATCGAGGTTGCCGCCGTTGCCGATGAAGGTGTTCGAAAGAAAGTTGCCGTTTCCCACCACCACCACGCGCTGCTGCCGCTCGCCGACCGCGCGCTCGAAGGCGGCGGCGATCATGACCGGTCCCGGAACGTCACGGGTCTTGTCGAAACTGACGTTGCCTTCGAGCTTGCCGGTCTCGACCCACCCGCCCTGCGCGACCTCGATCAAGGGCGTCACGCGCCACTCCTCGCTCTCGATGAATCCGATCTGGCGCGAAAACGGGAAGAGCGTGTTGAGATCGAGCGTGCCGGTGACGGGGTGCCGGCCGTAGCCGGCGGCGACCCCGACGGCGAACGCGGGCGAGGCCTTGAGCTCGCGCGCACGCGGGTCGACCACCACGCCGGGGGTGAGCACGAGCCCCAGCGTCTCGGCGACCGGGGCGAGCCCCCGTAACGGCTCGGGGTCGATCAGCCACAGCAGGTTTCCGCCGGCCGCGAGGTGGCGCAGGATCTTCTGCACCTCGCCCGCCGCCACCTCCACCTGCGGGCTCGCGATCACGAGGAGAGCCGCGTTGGCCGGCATCTCCTGGGCGAGCGCGAGATTGACGCTCGCCACGTTAAAGCCCTTCTGCCGCAGCTGGCGCCCGAATTCGCCCAGGTCGTGGTTGGCGATGCCGTCGAGCTTCCTCTCGCCGTGCCCGTCGAGCCACAGCAGCAGCCGCTCGGCGCCGCGCGCGAGCCGCATCAGGGCGTTGGCGAAGGCCTGCTCGTTCAACTCGGTCAGGCGCTCGGTGCGGCGCTTGTACTCGACCAGCAGCTCGACCGGCGCGCGCACGCCCGCTTGCGCGGCCGCCTTGGGCTGCTCGCGCGGATCGACCAGCGCCAGCGTGATCCCGGGCTTGGCGCGCTGGTAGGGAAGCAGGAAGTCCTCGATGCGGCGGTGAACGTTTCCGCCGCGCGCGTCCCTCGCCACCGCGTAGGCGGTGACGCTGACCGGGGCGTCGAGCTGTCTCAGCACCTCCAGCGTGCCGGCCGAGAGCGTGTTGCGGCGGGCGCTCGTGAGGTCGTGCTCGACGCGGTATTCGCGCGCGACGTAGGCGAGGAGCGCCGTCGCCGCGACGAGCAGCGCCACGAAGAGGCCGTGGTGGGCCGTGAGCTGCAGGCGGCGCTTGCGCGTGAGCTCCATGTTTCGCTTCTAGCCCCTGAGGCGCTGGGCGTCGAGCTGGCGGATTGCCAGCGCGAGGAAAAAGGCGGTGAGCAGCAGCGAGCAGGCGATCGCGTAGGTGTCGAGCAGGCCCTTGCCGAACGGCTCGAAGTTCTTCGCCGGGGAGAGCACCTGCGCCAGGCTTGCCGCCACCGCCCAGCCGCGCGCGCGCAGCCCTTCGCCCGCGGCTTCTCCCGCGAGCATCATCCCGAGCAACGCGGAGAACGCGCCGATCGCCGCCGCCACCGGGTGCACCGTGAGGCAGGACACGAAGAGACTCACCGCGGCGAAGCTCGCCGCGAGCAGCGCGAGGCCCGCGGCGAGCCCCGCGAGCAGCCCGTAGTCGAGGCGCGTGCCGGCCGCGAGCGAAAGCGGCATCAACGCGGTGAGCGCGACAATGGCGAGCAGGAACGCGAACAGGCCCGCGAACTTGCCGAGCACGATCTCGGTCATCGAGACCGGCGCCGAAACGAGCAGCACCATGGTCTGGTTGCGGCGCTCCTCCGCGATGAGGCGCATCGCGAGGATCGGCACCGCGAACAGCAGCACTCCCGCCGCGGTGCCGAAGCTCGGCGCGGCCACCAGCTCGGTCGCGCCCGGGGGACTCGCCATCCGGGTGAGCTGCGGCGCGAGCTGCAGGAAATCATCGAGCCGGCGCAGGAACACGTAACCGACGAGGATCTGCGTCACGGTGAGCACGACCCACGCGAGCGGCGATGCGAACAGCGCCTTCAGCTCCTTGCCGGCGATCGTGAAGATCATGAATTAGCCGCCATCCTTGGCGTTCGTGGGGTCTTGGCGGCTCATTGGGGCTCTTCGCGGCGGGTGAGGTTCACGAACACGTCCTCGAGGCTCGTCTGCGCCGGGGCGAGCCGGAAAAGGCCCCAGTTGCGCGCGACTGCCGCCTGGACGAGCGCCTCGGTCGGGTCGGCGCCCGTGGAGAGCTGCACCCGGAACATCGTCGGCTCCAGGCATTCGGCGCCCGCCACGCCCGGCACGGCGGCGAGCTCCGCGAGCGGCGGCGGCCGGCGCAGGCCGAGCAGCACCATGGCGCCGCTCTCGAACTGCCGGAGCGCGCCGATGGTGTCGCTGTAGACGATGTTGCCGTGGTGCATGATCTGCACGCGGTCGCAGATGGCCTCCACTTCGGGCAGGATGTGCGTCGAGAGGATCACGCTGTGCGCGCCGCCGAGCTCGCGGATCAGCCCGCGAATCTCGCGGATCTGGTTGGGATCGAGGCCCACCGTCGGCTCGTCGAGGATCACCACGTCCGGCGCGTGCACGATCGCCTGCGCGATGCCGACGCGCTGCTGGTAGCCCCTGGAAAGCGCGCCGATCAGCTTTCCTCCCGCCTCGGCCAGCCCGCAGCGCTGCTTCGCGCCCGCGACGGCATCGCGGCGTCGAGCCGCGGGCACCCGGTGCAGCTTCGCCGCGAGCGTCAGGTATTCATCCACCGTCAACTCCCGGTAGAGCGGCGGCACCTCCGGCAGGTAACCGATGCGCGCCTTCGCGGCGGCGGGCTCCTCCAGGAGATCGATGCCGCAAATGCTCACCGCGCCGCGCGTGGGCGCGAGGTTGCCGGTCAGCATCTGCATGGTGGTGGTCTTGCCGGCGCCGTTCGGCCCGAGGAAGCCGAGCACCTCGCCGCGCCGCAGCTCCAGGGTGAGCTCGTTGACGGCGATATGGCCGCCGAAACTGCGCGTCAGGCCGCGCGCGGAAATGGTAATAGCGGCATCCGGTTCCGGCATCGTCGCGCTCAATGATACACGGCGCGGCCGTCCCTTGTGGCGGGCGCGAAATATACCTAATATGTCAGCCTTTATGAAGCAGCCGCCCCCGCCGCGCCCGCGCTGAGATCGCGCTGCGGCGGCGCGCCTCCTCCACCGCATGAGGTCTCACCGTCTCTTGGCTTGGTCGCTTTGCGCCGCGCTCGCCGCGTGCGCGCAGCAGCCGCGCACGGAACCGGCGAGCGGGGCGGAGGGCAAGGGCAAGCCGAAACCCGTGCCGCGCGTGGTGGCGGCGAAGCCCGAGCCGCGCACGCCGCCGCTGCCGGACGTCGAGTTGAGCGAGGAGCTGCTGTTCAAGATGACGCTCGCCGAGATCGCGGTGCAGCGCGGGCAGCCGCACGTGGCGGTGCCGGCCTACCTCGAGCTTGCGCGCGAGACGCGCGACCCGCGCATCGCCCAGCGCGCGACCGAAATCGCGTGGAACGCGCGCTTCCTGTCCGCGGCGCTGGAGGCGGCCGGCATCTGGCTGCAGGCGGACCCTGCCTCCACGCGGGCGCGCCAGGTGATGGCAACGCTGCTCGTGAACCAGGCGCAGCTCGCGGAGGCGCAGCCGCATCTCGAGAAGTGGCTCGCCGCCGACCGCGCCAACATCGGCCAGAGCTTCCTCCAGTTGAATTCGCTCCTCGCCCGCCACAAGGACAAGGCGGGCGCGTTGCAGCTCATGCAGGCGCTGGCGCAACCCTACTCCGAGGTGCCCGAAGCGCGGCTGGCGGTGGCGCAGGCGGCCTGGAACGCGAACGAGCAGCAGGTCTCGCTCGACGAGGCGCGCGCGGCCCTGAAACTGAAGCCGGACTGGGAGATTGCCGCCCTCTTCGTCGCGCAGGTGCTGCAGCGCCGCTCCAACGAAGAGGCGATGGAGTACCTCGGCGAGTACCTGAAGGGCTATCCGAAGGCGCGCGACGTGCGGCTCAATTACGCGCGATTGCTGGTGAGCACGCGGCGCTACGCCGAGGCGCGCGGGCAGTTCGAGGCGCTGGTGGGCGAGTACCCGCAGAACGCGGAGGTCGGCATGGCGGTCGCGCTGCTCGCGATGCAGGCGAACGACTACGACGCGGCGGAGGCGCAGTTGAAGCGCGTGCTCGAGTTGAATTACAAGGACCCGGATGCCGCGCGCTTCTACCTCGGCCAGGTGAACGAGGAGCGCAAGCGCTTCGAGGAGGCGCTCAAGTGGTACTCGAGCGTCACCCAGGGCGAGCAGTACATCAACGCCCAGGCGCGCTACGCGGGCATCCTCGCCAGGCAAGGGAAGCTTGCCGACGCGCGCAGGCACCTGCGCGAGGCGAGCGCGCAGAGCAGCCAGCAGCGCGTGCAGCTGACGCAGGCCGAAGCGCAGCTCCTGCGCGAGGCGAACGCCTACCGGGAAGCGTTCGAGCTGCTGGGGCAGGCGCTCGGGGAGCTGCCCGATAACCCGGATCTGCTCTACGACCACGCGATGGCCGCGGAGAAGGTGAACCGCCTCGACGTGCTCGAAGGCAACCTGCGCAAGCTGATCGGGATCCGCCCCGATCACGCGCACGCCTACAACGCGCTCGGCTACACGCTCGCCGACCGCAACCAGCGCATCGAGGAGGCCTACCAGCTGATCGACACCGCGCTCAAGCTCGCCCCGGAGGATCCCTTCATCATGGACAGCATGGGCTGGGTGCTCTACCGCATGGGGCGTAACCAGGAAGGGCTCGATTACCTGCAGCGCGCCTTCAAGCAGCGTCCCGATCCCGAAATCGCGGCGCACCTGGGCGAGCTGTTGTGGGTGCTCGGCGAGCGCGATGAGGCGAAGCGGATCTGGGCCGAGGCGCTCAAGGAGCACCCCAAGAACGAGGTCCTGCAGGCGACCGTCAAGCGCTTCCTGCCCTAGCAATTTGCCGGACCGAAATCCGGCAAATTGCTAAACCAGAGCCGTCGGGACGACAACGGCAAATAAATGAACTGGCTCAGGCCCTGCGCCGCGCTCGCGGCAGCCGCGCTCCTCGGCGCTTGCGCCCTGCTCGTGCCCGCGGAGCGGCCGGCGGGGCCCGGAGCGTTCGACCTCATCGGGCGCGTCGCCGTGAGCTACGGGGGGCGCGCCTTCGCCTCCAGCGTGCGCTGGCAGCACACCCGGGAACGCGACGAGATCTGGCTGCTCAGCCCGGTGGGGCAGACGCTCGCGCACATCGTGGGCGATGCGACGGGGGCGAGGCTCACCGGGGCCGACCGGAAGCAGTATCGCGCCGCGAGCGTCGAGAGCCTCACGCGCCAGGCGTTGGGCTGGGAGCTGCCGCTCGCGCGCCTCGCCTGGTGGGTGCGGGGCGAAATTGCGCCCGGGGGCGCGGCGCAGGGCGTCGAGCGCGACGAGCGCGCGCGCCTGACCGCGCTCATCCAGGACGGCTGGCGCGTCGCTCTCGCGCACTACCCGCTCGAGGAGCACGGCGGTCTGCCGCGCCGGCTCGAGCTCGCGGGTGCCGCGAGCGAGATCCGGCTGGTGATCGACGCTTGGCGCCTCGACGCCGCCCGCTGAACCGCCGGACACCCGCGTTTTTCACCACGGAGACACAGAGGCGCAGCGAGTTTTCCCCATTTGATCGGCGAGCAACGATGCGTTAGCCCATGCGAGGGCAAGAGAAGGGAAGAACTTTCACTGATCTCCCGGTTTCTCTGTGTCTCTGTGCCTCGGTGGCAGATCCTATGAATGATTCAAGCTATCCCGCGCCGGGCAAGCTCAACCTGATGCTGCGGGTGGTGGGCAGGCGCGCCGACGGCTACCACCTGCTGCAGACGGTGCTGCGCTTCATCGACTACGGCGACACGCTGCGCTTCCGGGTGCGCGAGGATGGGGTCATCGCGCGCGCCAACGAGGTAGCGGGCGTCCCGGCCGGGGACGACCTCGCGATCCGCGCGGCGCGCCTGCTCAAGCAAGCGGCGGGCACGCGCTTCGGAGCCGACATCACGCTCGAGAAGCGCCTGCCGCTCGGCGGCGGCCTGGGCGGGGGCAGCTCGGACGCCGCGACGACGCTCCTCGCGCTCAACCGCCTGTGGGGCACGGCCTTGTCGCGCGAGCGGCTGCTCGAGCTTGCGGCCGCGCTCGGGGCGGACGTGCCGGCGTTCGTGTTCGGCGAAAACGCGCTGGCCGAAGGCATCGGCGAGCGCCTGACCCCCCTTCACCTCGCCCCGGCGTGGTATCTCGTCCTCGTCCCCCCGGTGGCGGTGCCCACGGCGCGGATTTTCGCCCATCCCGAATTGAAACGGGACTCAAAAGCGATTAAAATACAACGCTTTTCGGTCGAGCAGGCGGGTAACGACCTGGAGCCCATCGTATGCCGCGAGTACCCGGAAGTGGCGCGGCACCTCGCCTGGCTCAAGCAGAGGGCGCCAGCGTGGGTGACGGGGTCCGGCAGCTGCGTGTTCGCGGCGTTTGCGACCGAAGCCGCGGCGCGCGAGGTGTGGGCGAAGGTCCCCGCGGGCATGCGGGGGTTCATCGCGGAGGGTCTCCCGCGGCACCCGTTGCGCGACCTGGCGCACTGACGTGGTTCGAGATTCTGGACGGACGGTCCGCTCTCCGGACGCCGGCCAACTGGGGAGTCGCCAAGCTGGTTAAGGCACCGGATTTTGATTCCGGCATGCGTGGGTTCGAATCCTACCTCCCCAGCCCCGTTTGACCGTGGCGGCATGTGCCCGTGCAAGGTGATAGATGCGACCCGAGATGCTGCAAGCGCGCAGAACTGAGAGCGTGAGCTTCGACCGGCTGATGGTGTTCACCGGCAACGCCAATCCCAAGCTTGCCGAGGACGTCGTCGGGCATCTCAACATCCACCTCGGGCGCGCCAAGGTCGGTCGCTTCAGCGACGGCGAGGTGATGGTGGAGATCCTCGAGAACGTGCGCGGGCGCGATGTCTTCGTGCTGCAGTCGATCTGCTCGCCGACCAACGACAACCTGATGGAGCTGCTCGTGATGGTCGACGCGCTCAATCGCGCCTCCGCGGGGCGCGTCACCGCCGCCATCCCCTACATGGGCTACGCGCGGCAGGACCGGCGCCCCGCCTCGGCGCGGGTGCCGATCACCGCGAAGGTCGTGGCGAACATGATGACGAGCGTCGGGGTGGATCGCGTGCTCACCATGGATCTCCACTCGGAGCAGATCCAGGGGTTCTTCGACATCCCGGTGGACAACATCTACTCGGGGCCGATCATGCTGGGCGACGTCTGGAAGCACGGCTTCACCAAGCTCGTGGTGGTCTCGCCCGACGTCGGGGGCGTGGTGCGGGCGCGGGCGCTGGCGAAGCGGCTGGAAGCGGACCTCGCGATCATCGACAAGCGCCGGCCGCGGCCCAACGTCGCCAACGTGATGCACATCATCGGCGAGGTCCAGGGCCGGACCTGCGTGATCGTGGACGACCTCGTCGACACCGCCAACACGCTGTGCGAGGCGGCAGGCGCGCTGAAGGAGCACGGCGCGGAACGGGTGCTGGCGTACTGCACGCACGCGGTGCTCTCGGGAAAGGCGGCCGAGCGCATCGCCGGCTCGGTGCTCGACGAGCTCGTCGTGACCGACACCATCCCGCTGCGCGAGGAGGCGAAGAGCTGCAAGAAGATCCGCGTGCTCACCGTGGCGAGCCTGCTGGCGGAGACGATGCGCCGGATCAGCAACGAGGACTCAGTCAGTTCGTTATTCGTTGAATAACGAACTGACTAATGGCTGAAAGCTTTTTTTACGGGGACGATCTGGTCGCGGACGTCCCGTTTTTCAGGAGCATGACATGAAGATCGAAGTGACTGCATACCCGCGTGCGCAGCAGGGAACGGGTGCGAGCCGCCGCCTGCGCGCGAAGGGGCGGGTGCCGGGCATCATCTACGGAGCGGGCAAGGCGGCCCAGAACGTCGAGTTCGAGCACAACGCGCTGCTGCAGCACCTGAAGCTCGAGGCGTTCCACGCCTCGATCCTGGATCTCACGCTGGACGGGGAGAAACAGCAGGTGCTGCTGCGCGATTACCAGATGCATCCGTGGAAGCAGCAGCTGCTGCACCTGGATTTCCAGCGCGTGGACAGGGACCGCAAGATCCACATGAGGGTGCCGCTGCACTTCGTGAACGCCGACATTAGCCCCGGCGTGAAGAGCGGCGGCGGGGTGGTGCAGCACGTGATGAACGACCTCGACATCCACTGCCTTCCGGACGACCTGCCCGAGTTCATCGAAGTGGACCTGAAGGAAATGCAGCTCAACCAGACGCTGCACGTGAACGACCTCGCCATGCCGAAGGGCGTCGAGCCGACGTCGAAGCTGAGGCACGACAACCCGACCGTGGTGTCGGTGCAGGTGCCGAGGGAGATCGTGATCGAGGAGGAAGTCGCGCCGCCGGTCACCGAGATCATCACCGAGGCGCCCGCCGAGGGCGAGGAAGCCGCCGAAGCGGCGGCCGAAGGCGAGAAGAAGGAGCCGGCCGCCGAGAAGAAGGAAGCGAAGCAATCCGGCAAGAAAGAGAAATAGGGCGCGAGCGCGGCGCGAGCCCGCCATGTTCGCGCGATATGGCGGGCTTTTTCTTGGGTGAATGGGGAATGGGGAATGGCGAATGGCGAACGGTGATAAGGGCGGGATAGGGGCCGCAGGCGGCTTACGATTTCCCATTTCCCATTTCCCGTCTCCCGGCTTCAGATGAAGCTCATCGTCGGGCTCGGCAACCCGGGACGGCAGTTCGAGGCGACGCGCCACAACGCGGGCTTCTGGCTCGTCGAGCGCTTCGCCGCGGAGACCCACACGGTGCTGCGCAAGGACGCGAAGTTCCAGGCGCTCGTCGGGCGGCACGGGCCGAGCGGGGCGTGGCTGCTGCTGCCGCAGGGCTTCATGAACGCGAGCGGCCGGCCGGTGCAGATGCTCGCGAGCTTCTTCAAGATCGCGCCGGCCGAGATCCTGGTCGCGCACGACGAGCTCGACTTCCCGCCGGGGGTGGCGAGGATCAAGCAGGGCGGCGGCATCGCCGGCCACAACGGGTTGAAGGACATCTCGGCGCGGCTCGGCTCGCACGATTACTGGCGGCTGCGCCTGGGCATCGGCCACCCCGGCGAGAAGCAGGGCGTCACCGATTACGTGCTGCAGCGGCCCACGCAGGAAGAGCGCGAGGAGATTGACGCCGCGATCGCGCGCGCGCTCGAAGTGCTGCCGCTCGCCCTCGCCGGTGACCTGCAGGGCGCGATGCTGAAGCTGCACAGCGGGGAAAAGCCCGCGAAGGCGCAACGGCCCGAAAAGCCGGAGCAGGCCGCCAAGACGGGCGAGCCGGCGAAGGTGGCCGCAGCGGACCCGGTCACGCAGGCAGACAAGACCGAACAGGCCAAAAAGGGCAGCGCGCTCGGCTCCTTTCTGAAGAAGCTCCTGCCGGAAACCGACCCGGCGCGCAAGAAATGAGCTTGAGATGCGGCATCGCGGGCTTGCCCAACGTCGGCAAGTCCACGCTCTTCAACGCGCTCACCAAGGCCGCGGTGCCGGCCGAGAACTACCCCTTCTGCACCATCGAGCCCAACGTCGGCATCGTGCCGGTGCCGGACCCGCGGCTTGCGCGCATCGCCGGGATCGCGAAACCGCAGAAAGTGACGCCGGCGGTGGTGGAATTCGTGGACATCGCGGGGCTCGTCGCCGGCGCCTCCAGGGGCGAGGGCCTCGGCAACCAGTTCCTCGCCCACATCCGGGAGACCGACGGCATCATCGAGCTGGTGCGCTGCTTCGAGGACGAGAACGTGGTGCACGTCGCGGGCAGGCTCGATCCGGTCTCGGACATCGAGACCATCCAGACCGAGCTTGCGCTGGCCGATCTCGCGACCGTTGACAAGGCGCTCGCCCGCGTCACCCCCAGGGCCAGGTCGGGCGACAAGGAGGCGATCAAGCTCGAGGCCGTGCTCGCCCGGGTGCGCGAACACCTCGACCGGGGCAAGCCCGCGCGCAGCCTCGGGCTCGAAGCCGAAGAGCTGAGGCTCCTGCAGCCGCTGTGCCTGCTCACGACCAAGCCCGCGATCTACGTCGCGAACGTGGACGAGAGGGGTTTCTCGGGCAACCCGTTGCTCGAGCGCGTGCGGGAGTTCGCGGCGCGCGAAGGCGCCCCCGTGGTGGCGATCTGCGCGGCGATGGAGGCCGCCATCGCCGACATGAGCGAGGAAGACAAGAAGGCCTTTCTCGCCGACCTCGGGCTCGAAGAGCCGGGACTCGACCGGCTGGTTCACGCGACTTACGATCTCCTCGGGCTGCAAACCTTCTTCACCGCGGGACCGAAGGAGGCGCGCGCCTGGACCATCCACAAGGGCGAGACCGCGGCGCAGGCGGCGGGCACTATCCACACCGACTTCGAGCGCGGCTTCATCCGCGCCGAGGTGATCTCCTACGACGATTACGTCGCCTGCGGCGGCGAGCAGGGCGCCCGGGAAGCGGGCAGGATGCGGCTCGAGGGCAGGGACTACGTCGTGCGAGACGGTGACGTCATCTACTTTCGCTTCGCCGTATGAACGGGCGTTGCGCCCAACGCGTTCATTATCAGGCGGATGAATGGGGTCAGCGGATAAGTGCCGCAGATAAGCGGATGAATGTATTTCCCCCCTCGCTGAAAGCAACCGGTTCCCCCTCGCGCAAGGGGATGGCCCTTCGTACGCGCCGCCCGGACCTCGCCGGCGGGGTATACTTTTCCCATAACAGGGGAACGGCTGCGGAGCATGGGCCGGAAGCTTGCGCGGATGAGAGGGCTTGCGGGCTGCGTTCTTCTCGCGGCAATGCTGGCGGGTTGTGGCGGTATCGAGCCCGGTCGGCGAATCGACAGCGAGCGCGTTCTCAACGCCATCGTGGCGGACGACGTCGACTACGTTCACGCGGCGATCAAGGCGGGCGCGGTGAGCCCGAATCAGCGCATTCCCGCGCCGGGCTACCGGGAAGGGACACCGCTCCTCACCATTGCGGCCCGGTCCGCTTCGTTGAATGTGCTGCGCTACCTGGTCGCCGCGGGCGCCGACGTCAACGCGCGCACCCCGGCGCACGAAACCGCCCTGATGCTCGCGAGTTTCTTCATGGAGGACGGGGGGTTTCTCGGCGTGCCCTCGTACGGGCGGCACGAGCAGGCGGCGCGGCTGCTGGTCGCCGCGGGGGCGGACCTCGAGGGCGCGCCCCACGGCTATACCGCGCTCTCTTACGCCGCCTATCAAGGCCGCGACCGCACGGTCCGCTTCCTGCTCGAGCGCGGGGCCCGCGTCGATGGTTACGTGGAGGACGGGATCGCCTACATTCCCACGCCGCTCATGATGGCCGCGATGATGGGGCAGCGGACAGCCGCGCTCCGGCTGCTGCGGGCCGGGGCGAACGCCAGAATCAGGGTGAACGGGGGCCACACGGCGAGGGAGCTCGCGGTGAAGCACAACCAGACGCACCTCGCGCCGCTCCTGGCTTGCGCGGAGAGGCTTGCTCCGGGCGAGTCGTTCTCCAGGCGCTGCGGGTAGCAATTTGCCGGGCTTTCAGCCGGCAAATTCCTAACGTGGGACTGGCTGAAGTTTCCCGATTCGGCTGCTCGAGTGGCTCGCCCGGAGGCGATGCTGACGCCAGGCGCCGCGTCGAGCTCGCCCATCAGCGATTCTGTTGGCGTTTTCCTGGGATGAGTCGATGTCAGGAATTTCCCGGACTCAGGTCCGGGAAATTCCTTCCCAGACGAGGTCGCACTTCTTCTCCGCGCAGCGGGCGAGGAGCTCGATCAACGGAAAGGCCCGCTGCCGCACCGACACCGGCACCTCCGCGCCGCGCTCCGCCTCGCCCCGGGGCGGCAGCGGTTCCTTCGCCGCCGCCACCGCGCGCTTCAGCCGCTCGAGCGCAGCGGGCACGTCGCTCGCCAGCAGCGCGCCGGGCGCAACGCCGCTCTGCCCCATCATCTTGAGGAGCGCGACGGCGACCTCGCCGAACATGAGGACGCTTCCGGCATCGCTGTGAAAACGCACCAACATCGCGGATTACCCCCGAAACCGTCCTCCTGACGGGCCGATCATTGCACGAATCCCCGCGAACGGTAAACGGTAAGCCGTGAATCGGGTGAACCTTCTCCTGGGTGTTGCCCGCTCGCTGCTGACTGCTCACTGCCAACCGCTCACGGCTCTTTCTCGCCAAAGCGGATGCCCTGCGCGAGCGGCAACTCGCGGCCCCAGTTGATGGTGTTGGTCTGGCGCCGCATGTAGGCCTGCCACGCGTCCGAGCCCGCTTCCCGTCCGCCGCCGGTTTCCTTCTCTCCGCCGAAAGCGCCGCCGATCTCGGCGCCGGAGGTGCCGATGTTGATGTTGGCGATGCCGCAGTCACTGCCCGCGGCCGAAAGGAAGCGCTCGGCGTGTTCGAGCCGCTCGGTGAACAGCGCCGAGGACAGCCCCTGCGGCACGTCGTTCTGGATCGCGATCGCCTCCTCGAGCGTGCGGCAGCGGATGACATAGAGGATGGGCGCGAAGGTCTCCCGCTTGACGGTCGGCCAGCCCGGATCGGCCGCGACCAAGGTCGGCTGGACGAAATAGCCGGGACCGGGCAGAACCTCCCCGCCATAGAGGATTTCGGCCCCGAGCCCCTTCAGCTCGGCGATCGCCGCGCGGAAGCCCTCCACCGCGGCCGCATCGATGAGCGGGCCCATCAGCGTCTGCGGGTCGAGGGGGTCGCCGATCCTGACGCCCCGGTAGGCGGCGAGCAGCCGCTCGAGCAGCTCCTCGTAGCGTGACTCGTGCACGATCAGGCGGCGGGTGCTCGTGCAGCGCTGGCCGGCCGTGCCGAGCGCGCCGAACACGATGGCGCGCACCGCCAGGTCCAGGTTCGCGGTCTCGTCCACGATGACGGCGTTGTTGCCGGAGCACTCGAGCAGGAGCTTTCCCATGCGCCGGGCGACCGCCTCGGCCACGCGCCTGCCGACCGCGCTCGAGCCGGTGAAGGAGATGAGCGCAACGCGCCGGTCGGAGACAAAGCGCTCGGCGAGCGCGTCCCCGTCGGTGACGAAGAGCGAGAAGACCCCTTCGAACCCGGCTTCGGCCATCACGCGGTTGACGATGCGCTGCACGGCGAGCGCGGCGAGCGGCGCCTTGGGCGAAGGCTTCCACACGACCGTGTCACCCGCGACTGCCGCGATGAAGGCGTTCCATGCCCACACCGCGGCCGGGAAATTGAACGCGGTGATGACGCCGACGACGCCGAGCGGGTGCCACTGCTCGTACAACCGGTGATGCGGGCGCTCCGAGTGCATGGTCTTGCCGTAGAGCATGCGCGACTGCCCCACGGCGAAGTCGGCGATGTCGATCATCTCCTGCACTTCGCCGTCGCCCTCGGCCTTGATCTTCCCGCATTCGAGTGCGATCAGGCTGCCCAGCCGGTCCTTCTCGCGCCGCAGCGCCTCGGCGACGCGGCGCACGAGCTCTCCGCGCTGCGGCGCAGGGAGGCTGCGCCAGCGCGCGAATGCCGCCTGCGCCGCGGCGATCACCTGCTCGTAGTCTTCGGCCGAGCAGGCGCCCGCGTAGGCGAGCGGCTCGCCCGATGCGGGATTGAGCGAGGGAAAGATGCGGCTCCCGGCGAGCCAGTTTCCTCCGCAGCAGGCCGCCGGGTTGCGCTCGGTGATTCCGAGCGCCTCGAGCACGCTCACGGGCGGACTCCGCCGCCGATCTCGGCCAGAGTCGCGCGGATCGCCTCGAGCGCCTCATCGATCTCGCTTCGCGTGATCGTGAGCGGCGGGGTGAGGCGCACCACGGCTCCGTGGGTCTCCTTGGTGAGCACGCCTTTCGCGAGGAGCCGCTCGCACAGCACGCGGGCCGGCACGAGCGATCCAGCGATCTCGACGCCGATCATGAGCCCTTTTCCGCGCACTTCGCGGATGAGAGGGCTCGCGATGGCGCGCAGCTTCCCGAGCAGGTACCCGCCCAGGATCGCCGCGCGCTCGGGGAAATTCTCCTCGATGAGGACTTGCAGCGCCTCGAGGCCGACCGCCGCGGCGAGCGGGCTGCCGGCAAAGGTGCTGCCGTGGTCGCCCGGGGTGAACACTTCCATCACGTCGCGCCGCGCGAGGAAGGCGGAAACCGGGATGAGCCCGCCGCCGAGGGCCTTGCCGAGAATGAGGCCGTCGGGCTTGACGCCCTCGTGCTCGCAGGCGAGCAGCCGCCCGGTGCGGCCGAGACCGGTCTGGACTTCGTCGCAGACGAGGAGCACGTCGCGGGCGCGGCAGATGCGCGCGCATTCGGCCAGGTAGCCGGGGGGCGGCACGATGACGCCGCCCTCGCCCTGGATCGGCTCGACGAGGAACGCCGCCGTCTCGGGCGTGATCGCGCGCGCGAGCGCCTGCGCATCACCGTAGGGGACGCAGCGGAAACCCGCAGGGAACGGACCGAAGCCGTCGCGGTAGCGCGGCTCGCGCGACATCGCGAGGATCGCGATCGAGCGCCCGTGGAAATTGCCCTCGCAGGCGATGATCTCCGCCTTGTCCTGCGCTATCCCTTTCACCTTGTGGCCCCACTTGCGCGCGGCCTTGAGCGCGGCCTCCACCGCCTCCAGCCCCGTGTTGGCCGGCAGCGCCATGTCCTGCCCGGTCAACCGGCACAGGCGCTCAAGAAAGCGCGGCAGCCGGTCGTTGTAAAAGTTGCGCGAGGTGACGGCGAGCGTTCGCGCCTGCTCCGCCAGCACGCGTGCGAGGCGCGGATGGCAATGGCCGTGGCTCACCGCGGAGTAGGCGCTCATCATGTCGATGTAGCGCCGGCCCTCCTCGTCCCACACGCACGCGCCCTCGCCCCTGACCAGCACGACGGGCAGCGGATCGTAATGATGCGCGCCATAGCGGTGCTCGAGGTCCACCAGGGACGAGGCGAGATGCAGCGAGGGCTGGCCCGCGAGCACCGCGTCGAGGATGTCGGCAACGAGGCCTGCCGTCGCCGCGTAGCAATCGCGCTGCGGGTTGTATTCGACGATCTCCACGGCGGTTAGCGCCGGATGATGCGCAAGCTGGGTGAGCGCGGCCGTGAGCTCGGCAACGCCGATGCCCCCGGGCACGGGCGTCGTCACGCCCGGAGCGTCGCGGGGATCGAGCACATCGAGGTCGACGGTCACGCCGAAGCCCGCGGTGCCCTTCTGGACGTGCTCGAGCGCCTCGCGCATCACCGCATCGAGTCCCCGGCGCGCGATGTCGTGCATGAAATAGACGCGCACGCCGAGCCGCTTGAGCAGTTCCGCCTCGGCCGCCTCGAAGCTCCTCACCCCGACCAGGCAAACGTGGGCGGGGTCGAGCCGCGCGTCGCCGGCGATCGCGGTGAGCGAGGAATCCCCGTGGCCGAGCAGACAGGCGAGCGGCATGCCGTGCAGCGCGCCGCTCGGCGTCGTCTGCGGGGTGTGCGCGTCCATATGGGCATCGATCCAGAGGAGCCCCAGCGCGCCCTCCGGCGCGAGCGATCTCGCAACGCCCTTCCACGTGCCAATGGCGCACGAGTGATCGCCGCCGAGCACGAGGGGAAACGCGCCGTGCCGGCCGATCGCCTCGACGCGTTGCGCGAGCCGCCGGCAGGTGCCCGCGACGGCCTTGAGGGAATCTTGCTCTCCCGCGGCGGGGCGTATCGTATCGGCCCACGCCGCCCTGAAGCCGCGCGACTGGAGGCGCGCGATCAGCTTTGCGGCGCGCAGCGCGTCGGGGCCGCTCTCGCAGCGCCGGTCCCGCGCGCCCAGGCCGCAGGCCACGCCGACGATCTGGAGAGTCCGGACCGACCGGCGCGCGATTACGCTGACGTCATTCATCCTCCGTCCCCCGCTTGCTGCCTGGGCGAGCCTCGCAACTGCCGCCTCTCTCATTTTAGATCATTCGGCGCGGCGCTTTGTTTCGGTGGCGCTCACGGAACGAGCCCGTGCCGCATCGTGTTCTCGGAGACGACGCGCGACCACATGAATTGCTTGAGGTACTCCGCGCCGCCCGCTTGCACGCCCGTGCCGGAGAGCCCGACCCCGCCGAAGGGCTGCGTGGCGACGAGCGCGCCGGTGATGCGCCGGTTGAGGTAGAGGTTGCCGACGCGGAAGCGGTCGCGGGCAGCTGCGAGGTGGCCGGGCAGGCGCGAAAAAACCCCGCCGGTCAGCGCGTAGTCGGAGTCGAGCGCGATTTCGAGCGCCTGCTCGAAGCTCGCCGCGCGCAGCACGGCGAGCACCGGCGCAAAGATTTCCTCGCGCGCGAGCCGGTGGTGCGGCTCGATGCCGGTGAAGATCGTGGGCGGCACGTAGTAACCGTCTTCCGGGACGCGGCCCTGGTAATGGAGCCGGCCTTCGCGCCGGCCGATCTCGATGTAGCCCAGCGCCTTTTCCTGCGCCGCCCGGGTGATCACCGGGCCGAAGACATGGGAGGGGTCCTCCGGCGGGCCGTAGGAATAGGCCTCGAGCGCCTGGGAGAGCCGCGCCACCACCCGGTCGTGCACGCGGCCCACCGTGATCAGGCGCGAGCACGCGGAGCACTTCTGTCCCTGGTAGCCGAACGCGGAGTGCAGCGTCTGCAGCACCGCCTCGTCGAGATCGGCGTCGTCATCCACGATGATGGCGTTCTTGCCGCCCATCTCGCACACCACGCGCTTCACGTGGGTCTGCCCCGGGGCGAGCCGTCCCGCTTGCTCGAGGATCGCGAGCCCCACCTCGCGCGAGCCGGTGAAGGCGATGAGGTGCACCTGGGGGTGGCTTACCAGGAAATCGCCGACGTCCACTCCCCGTCCCGGGAGCAGCTGGCAGACCTCGGGCGGAAAGCCGGCTTCGAGCAGTATTTCGTGGAAGCGGTGGGCGACGAGCAGCGCTGCGGCGGCGGGCTTCAGGATGGCGCAGTTGCCGGTGACGAGCGCCGCGCTCGCCATCCCGGCAAGGATCGCGAGCGGGAAGTTCCAGGGTGCGATGATCGCGGCGACCCCGCGCGGCTCGAAGCGCGTGAAGTTGGTCTCCCCGGGGTGAATCACGGTGGGCCGCCAGCCGTCGAGCCGCGCCGCCTCCCGGGCGTAATAACGGAGATAGTCGATCGCCTCCGCCACATCGGCATCGGCCTCGCGCCAGTTCTTGCCCTGCTCGAGGATCTGCCACGCGGCGAGCTCGGCGCGCCGCTGGAGCATGATCCCGGCCGCCCGCAGCGCGGCGCCGACGCGCCGCTCGACCGGCGTCTCCCGCCACGCCGGGAAGGCGGCGAGCGCGTTGGCGACCGCGCGCTCGGCGTGGCTCCGGGAAGCGAGCTCGACCCGCGAGAGCACTTCGGCCGGCCGCGCCGGGTTGAGCGCGAGCTGCTCGCCCGCCGCCGGCGCGTGTGCTCCCGCAATGGCGAGGCGACAGGCGCGCCCGAGTTGCGATCGAACCTCGGCGAGGGCGCGCGCGAGGTTTTGGCGTGCCGCCTCGCGGCTGAAGTCGGTAAGGGGCGTGTTGGCGAAGGCGGGCGCAGGCGGCTCCGCGGCCGCGCCCGCCGCGGCGCGCGCGAGCGGCGCGGCGAGCAGGCGCTCGAGATCGCCGCCGTCCGCATAGGTCTGCCGCAGGATCGAGGTCGTGGCCGTGTTCTCGAGCAGGCGCCGGATGAGGTAGGCGATCCCGATCACGAGATCGCCGGTCGGCACGTAGACGCGCACCCGCATCCCCAGCCCCGCCGCAGCGCGCTGCAGCGGCTCGGCCATGCCGTAGAGGACCTGGATCTCCCATTCTTCGGGCCTCATGCCGAGCCGCTGCGCGAGCGCGATCGCGTGCGCGAGGCTGCGCAGGTTGTGGCTGGCGATCGCGGGGTACAGGATGTCGCGGTGCTCGAACGCGAGCCGCGTCAACCGCTCGTAATTCGCGTCGGTATCGCTCTTGCTGGTGAATACCGGGACGGGCCAGCGGCGCTGGCGGGCGGCCGCCACCTCGGTGTCCCAGTAGGCGCCCTTCACCAGGCGCACCGCGATGCGCCGGCCCGCGGTGCGCGCCCATTGCACGAGCTCCGCGAGATCGCGCTCCGTCTCGGGAAAATACGCCTGCAGCGCGACACCGGGCAGCCAGCCGCCGCCGGGGCTCGCGTCCACCAGTGCGCGGAACAACCGCAGGGTGAGAGGCTTCACCTCGTGCTGCTCCATGTCCACGGTGAGCCCGGCGCCCGAGCCCGCCACCTCGGCGAGCAGGGGCGCGAGGCGCTCGAGCGCGCGCCGCTCGCTTCCGGCGGGATCGAGCGGCTCGAAGCGCGGGGTGAGGGCGGAGGGCTTGAGCGAGAGCTGCGGCGTGATGCCGGCCTCCTGCTGCCAGCGCAGGAGCTGGCGGTAGCGCGCGACGTAGTGATCGGCTTCCTGCTCGGTCAGCACCGCCTCCCCGACGGCATCGAGGACCGCGAGCGTGGCCCTTGCCCCAAGCCCGGCGAGGACGCGCTTTACCGCCGCCGCGTTCTCCTCGACCAGGAACAGCCGCGCGGTGCGCGCGACACTTGCCCGTACCGCCCACGCGAGGGCCGGGTGTTGGGCGAGCCTGAGGAGCCTCCCCCACACGCCGGCCAACTCGTAGCCGTCGAGGTAGGCACGGAAATGATCGGCGATCGCCCCCGCGCGGTCGAGCTGCGGCAGCACGTCGACGAACTGGAACAGCGCCGTCCTTGACTGCTCGTCGCCCAGCGCCCGGGCAATGAGCGCGCCGCGGACGCCGCGTGCGCCGAAGAGGGGCGGGCGCGAGCGAATGGCGCCGCGGTAGAGCTTACTGCCGATGTCGCGGGTCAGCGCTTCGAGAGCGTTTTCTTCTGACGCGTTCATGGGACGTGGCGGCAAGCCACTGAATTTTATTAGACAACGCCCGCTGCTCGGAGATTCACCGCTCAACGGCCGCGCGGGACACGTGCCCGGAACAGCCGCCGCGCACCTTCAGTCTAAATGGATGTCACAGTTGCCTTTGCGGAGGTGGTATCTATGACGGGAACCATGGCAACCAGACGATGGCAGGACTGGGTGAATCTGGTGCTCGGCCTGTGGTTGTTCGTGTCTCCCTGGGCGCTCGACTACGCCAACCAGACATACGCCGCGTGGAATGCGTACGTGCTGGGGGCGGGGATTGTCGTGTTTGCGGCAGTCGCGGCCTACATGCCCCAGGCGTGGGAGGAGATGATCAATACCGTCCTCGGTATCTGGCTGATCCTCTCGCCCTATGTGCTGGGCTTTGCGACGCACACGATGATCGCGCTGCACACCGTGGTGGTGGGCGTCGTCGCGACTGCCTTTGCGGTGTGGGCGATGTTCAGCGACCGCGAATTCGAGAAGCGCTGGCACGACAGCCACTCGATTTGAGGGCTGAGTAGCTGCGGCGCGGCAGCCCGCGCCGCAGGGCGGGAGTTTTGTCAAGAAACGCGGCGCGCGCTCCGGCAGCGCCGAGCCGAGCGCGCGGCTGCGGGCGTGCGGTTTCTGTATACTGGCGGGCCATCGAAAGGAGGCCAGCCTCGCCATGCCCGCCCGACTTACACTGCCCGCCCTCGACCCTGCCGAGGTCACGACCGCCATCGGCTCGTCCTATCCCGAGCCGTTCAAGTTACGCGTGTCCACGCGTTGCAAGCAGCGGCTCGGCGACGCGCTGGGCTTGAAGAGTTTCGGAGTAAACCTCACGACCCTCCCGCTCGGGGCCGTGTCGGCCTTGCGCCATTGGCACTCGCACGAGGACGAATTCATCTACGTGTTGAAGGGTGAGCTCGTGCTCGTCACCGACGAGGGCGAGCAGGTGCTCGGCCCCGGCATGTGCGCGGGTTTCCCGGCGGGGAAGGCCGACGGCCACTGCCTTATCAACCGCTCGTCGAAGGCAGCCGTGTATCTCGAGGTTGGAACGCGTCACGGGGCGGATGTCGTCACCTATCCGGATGACGATATCGTCGGCCGGGCGACGCCCCAGGGCCGGCGCTTCACGCACAAGGACGGCACGCCGTATTAGCCCGATCCGGGATTCAGGATTCAGGGGTTTTCGAGTCACGAGTCACGGCTTTCCGGCCGCCGGCCTCAGGCTGACGGCGACGACGCCCACCAGCACCAGGCCGGAGCCGGCGAGCTGCAGCGGCGTCATGACCTCGTCGAGCCCGAGCCAGCCGAAGCCGATGGTGGTGACCGGCCCGAGGGCGCCGATGATCGCGACCGTGTTCGCGCCGACCCGCTTGAGGGCCTCCGCGATCATGAACGCCGGGATCGCGGTGCTCAGCACCGCCATCGCGATCGCGTATCCGTAGACCGGGGCCGGCAGCTCGAGCGCTCCCAGGGGGCGCAGCAGCAGGAACTGCGCGATCACCGCAATGCTTGCCGCCGTCATGGCGTAGGCGGTGAAACGCACGGATCCCACGCGCGCCACGATCTCGCCCCCAGCCACAAGGTAGACCGCGTAGCACACGGCGCCGCCGAACACCAGCGCCGCGCCCAGCCAGAAATCGCGCTGCTCGCTTTGGAGCGAGGGAGCGAACACGAGGGCGAGGCCCCCGTAGGTGAGGGCGAGGGCGAGAAGCGCGCGCGGCGTCACGCGCTTGCCGAGGACGAGCGCAGAGAGCAACACCACGATCGTCGGGTACATGAACTGCAGCAGCCGCCCGAGCCCCGCCGAGATGTACTGCAGGCCGAGGAAATCGAGGAAGCTCGCCGCGTAGTAGCTCAGCAGCCCGAGGCCGGCGACCGCCGCGAGCTCGCGCCCCGCGAGCGGGCGGTGGTGCGCGCCGCCGCGCACCCAGAGCGCCGCCCAGAGGAAGAAGGGCAGCGAGAAGACCATGCGCAGCGCGAGCAGCGTGACCGGGTCGGTGACGTAGGCGTAGGCGAGCTTGATGAAAATCGGGCGAAGCGAGAAAAACACGACGCCGCCCACCGCGAGGGCGAGCCCGGCGACGAGGTAGGCGCGCGCGGGCTCGCGGCCGTTCACCGCCGCTCCTTGATCTTGGCCTTGCGCTCCCCAACCTGAGAGATAGCCGCGAGGTCGCCCCGGGCGATGAGCAACAGTTCTGGCATGGCGGCTCCGCGTGGTAAAATTGTCGTTATTTTAATGAGTTAAGCGAGCAGTTGGCAGGTTGCAGGGGCAACAGAAATGGCAGGTCACAGCAAGTGGGCGAACATCCAGCATCGCAAGAACCGGCAGGACGCCAAGCGCGGCAAGATCTTCACCCGCCTCATCAAGGAAATCACGGTTGCCGCGCGCCTGGGCGGCGGTGATGCGGGCTCCAACCCCCGGTTGAGGCTCGCGATCGACAAGGCGCAGGACAACAACCTGCCCAAGGACAACATCGAGCGCGCGGTAAAGCGCGGCACCGGCGGCTTGGAGGGCGCCAACTACGAGGAAATCCGCTACGAGGGCTACGGCGTCGGCGGCGCGGCGGTGATGGTGGACTGCCTGACCGACAACCGGACGCGCACCGTGGCCGACGTGCGGCATGCCTTCACCAAGAACGGCGGCAACCTGGGCGGGGAGGGCTCGGTCGCGTTCCTCTTCAAGCACTGCGGGCAGCTCGTGTTCGCGCCGGGCACGGACGAAGCGAAGCTCATGGATGCGGCGATCGAGGCGGGGGCCGAGGACGTCGTCGGCAACGACGACGGCAGCATCGAGGTGGTCACCGGGCCCAGCGACTTCGTCGCGGTGAGGGCGGCGCTGGAGAAGGCGGGCTTCAAGCCGGCGCTCGCGGAGGTCACGTTCAAGCCCACCGTGGAGAACTCGATGAAGGGGGAGGACGCCGCCCGCATGCAGAAGCTGCTCGACGCCCTGGAAACGATAGACGACGTTCAAGAGGTCTATACTACCGCGGTGATCGAGCAGCCGGCTTGAGCGAGCACGCCACCATCCGCATCCTCGGTATCGACCCCGGGCTCGTCGTCACGGGGTTCGGGATCCTCGACAAGAACGGCAACAAGCTTTCCTACGTCACGAGCGGCTGCATCAGGACCCCGAACGGGGAGCCGGCGCGCCGCCTGAAGGCCATTCTCGACGGCCTGGGCGAGGTCATTGCCGAAACGAGGCCCGGGCAAGTCGCGCTCGAGAAGGTCTTCGTCAACGTGAATCCCCGATCGACCCTGCAACTGGGGCAGGCGCGCGGCACCGCGATCTGCGCGGCCGTAATGCACGGGCTGCCGGTGGCGGAGTACACTGCGCTGCAGATCAAGAAGGCGGTGGTGGGCAGCGGCCATGCGGAGAAGCGGCAGGTGCAGGCAATGGTGCGGCGCCTGCTTCGGCTCGCGGGCGATCCGAGCCCCGACGCGGCCGATGCGCTGGCGTGCGCGATTTGCCACGCGCACGGCGGCCAGGGGCTCGGCAAGCTCGCCACCGCGGGCTACCGCATGAAGCGCGGCCGGCTCGTGTAACGACCGATGAGGACCAGAATTAGCCGCGAAGACGCCAAGAACGCCAAGCAAACGGAAATGGGGTTTTCGAGTCACGAGTCACGAGTCACGAGTCACGCTTCTCGCAAATGATCGGGCGGATCCGCGGCAAGCTCCTCGAAAAGCACCCGCCGCAGATCGTGGTGGACGTGCAGGGCGTGGGCTACGAGGTCGACGTGCCGATGAGCACGTTCTACCAGCTGCCCGCGACCGGTGCGGAAGTCTCGCTCTACACCCACCTCGTGGTGCGCGAGGACGCGCACCAGCTCTACGGCTTTGCGAGCGAGGCCGAGCGGCAGGCATTCCGGCAGCTGCTCAGGATCTCGGGCGTGGGCGCGCGGACGGCGCTCGCAGTGCTCTCCGGCATGAGCGTCGCCGACCTGCGCGAAGCGGTGAGCGCACAGGACGGCGGGCGGCTCACGAAGATTCCCGGCATCGGCAAGAAGACCGCCGAGCGGCTGCTGCTCGAGCTGCGCGACAAGATCGATGCGGCGGCGCTCGCCGCGCCGGCGACGGGCGGCGACGGGCGCGCGGGCGACATCACGAATGCGCTGCTCGCGCTCGGCTATAATGAGCGCGAAGCATCGTGGGCGATCAAGCAGTTGCCCGCGGACGCGGCGGTGGCCGACGGCATCCGGCAGGCGCTCAGGCTTCTTTCGAAGCAGTGACGAATGACGAGTGACGGGCAACGAGTGAACATGCTGCTGTTCAAACCCATCACGCATCATCCATCACTCATCACGAGTCGCCGATGATCGAAACCGATCGGCTCATCTCCGCCGCGCCCGCCTCGCCGCAGGAAGAGGCCTTGGAGCGCACGCTGCGGCCGAAGCTGCTCGAGGAATACATCGGGCAGGAGAAGATCCGCGGGCAGTTCGCGGTGTTCATCGAGGCCGCGCGCCAGCGCCGCGAGGCGCTCGACCACGTGCTGCTGTTCGGCCCGCCGGGACTGGGCAAGACCACGCTCGCGCACATCATCGCGCGCGAGATGGGCGTGAATCTGCGCCACACCTCGGGCCCGGTGCTCGAGCGCCCGGGTGACCTCGCCGCGATCCTCACCAATCTCGAGCCGAACGACGTGCTCTTCATCGACGAGATCCACCGGCTCTCGCCGGTGGTGGAGGAGATCCTCTATCCGGCGCTCGAGGACTTCCAGATCGACATCATGATCGGCGAGGGGCCGGCCGCGCGCTCGGTGAAACTCGACCTGCCGGCCTTCACCCTGGTGGGCGCCACCACCCGCGCCGGCATGCTCACCAATCCGCTCCGCGACCGCTTCGGGATCGTCGCGCGGCTCGAGTTCTATACCGCCGAGGAGTTGACCCGCATCGTGCAGCGCTCGGCGAGGCTGCTCGAGATCGAGGTGAACGCCGACGGAGCGCGCGAGATCTCGAGCCGCTCGCGCGGCACCCCGCGCGTCGCCAACCGCCTGCTGCGCCGCGTGCGCGACTACGCGGAAGTGAGGGCCCAGGGCAAGGTGACGCGCGAGGTGGCGGACGCCGCGTTGAAGATGCTCGACGTGGACGTCCTGGGCCTCGACGTCATGGACCGGAAGCTCCTGCTCGCGGTGATCGAAAAGTTCGGCGGCGGCCCGGTGGGCGTCGACAACCTCGCGGCGGCGATCGGCGAGGAGCGCGACACCATCGAGGACGTGCTCGAGCCCTACCTGATCCAGCAGGGCTACCTGCAGCGCACGCCGCGCGGGCGCATGGCGACGGTTTCCGCCTACCGCCACTTCGGGCTCGCGCAGCCCGCCCGCGCCGGCACGCCCGATCTTTGGGCGGAGCCGCCCAAGCAGTGATGAGTGCAGAGTGCATAGTGCAGAGTGATCCCGGCCAGATGCATTGATGCGTTCGAAACGCTCGTCGCTCATCGCTCATCGCTCATCACTCCGCGCTGTCTTTTCGTGGCCTGTACGGGTCTATTACGAGGACACGGACGCGGGCGGCGTCGTCTATTACGCGAACTACCTGCGCTTTCTCGAGCGCGCGCGCACCGAATGGCTGCGCGCCCGCGGCTTCGAGCAAACCGCGCTCGCCCGCGAGCGCCAAGTGGCCTTTGTGGTGACCTCGCTCTCCATCGGCTATCTCAAGCCCGCGCGCTTCAACGACCTGCTCGAGGCGACGGTGGAGCCCGTGGAATTCGGGGCGAGCCGGATCACGCTGTCGCAGCGCGTTCTGCGCGGCGCCGAGGCGCTCGTCGACGCGCGGGTCGCCCTCGCCTGCGTCAACACGGTCTCGTTCAAGCCCGTTAGAATACCGAGGAGCCTGTCGGACGCGTTGGTCCGGCACGCCGCTACGGGAAAATCGCCGGGAGATTCGGGATGAAAGCAGGGATCGGGACGTGACTCCGACCGTCACCCACGACATGTCGGTGCTGAGCCTGGTCGCCGGCGCGAGCGTGCTGGTGCAGCTCGTGATGCTGGTGCTGCTCATCGCCTCGGTGCTGTCCTGGTACTACATCTTCGTGAAGATTTTCACCTTCAAGCGCGCCACCCGGCTCGCCGATGAGTTCGAGAAGGAATTCTGGAGCGGTCCGGACCTGAACGAGCTCTACCAGCGGGCGGTCAACGCGCGCAATTCCGCGGGCAGCCTCGAGCGCATCTTCGAAGCGGGCTTTCGCGAGTTCACCAAGCTGCGCAAGCAGCCCGGGATGGACGTCGCGGTGGTGATGGACGGGGTGCGGCGCGCCATGCGCGCGACCTACCAGCGCGAGCTGGAGCGGCTCGAGTCGTACCTCTCGTTTCTCGCCTCGGTGGGCTCGGTGAGCCCCTACGTGGGGCTCTTCGGCACGGTGTGGGGAATCATGAACTCGTTCCGCAGTCTCACCAATGTCGCGCAGGCGACGCTCGGGGCGGTCGCGCCGGGCATTGCGGAAGCGCTGATCGCCACCGCCATGGGGCTGTTCGCGGCGATCCCGGCGGTGGTCGCCTACAACCGCTTTGCGGGCGACGTCAACCGGATCGCCACGCGCTGCGATTCCTTCATGGAGGAGTTCTCGAACATCCTGCAGCGCCAGGCGCACTGACTGATGGAGCGTGACTCGTTACTCGTTTCTCGTTCCTGGCGCCCGAATCAGCAAGCTGCTGGCGCTGCCGCGGGGGGATCGATTCACGAGCAACGAGAAACGAGCAACGAGGAACGAGCAACGAGGCCATTCTAGCGTGATGCCATGCTGATCGAGAGACGCAGCGGCAGGCGGCTCATGAACCAGATCAACGTCGTGCCGTACATCGACGTGATGCTGGTGCTGCTCGTGATCTTCATGATCACCGCGCCCTTCATCAATCCCGGGCAGATCGAGCTGCCGCAGGTGGGCAAGACCTCGGATCCCCCGGTGCAGCCGATGGAGGTCTCGGTGCGCACCGACGGGACGCTCTGGCTGCGCGACCGCAGCCGCCCGAGCGAGGAGCGCAAGGTGACGCGCAACGAGCTGCTCAAGCTGATCGCGCAAAAGCAGAAGCAGAACCCCGAACAGGCGGTGGTGATCGCCGCCGACAAGGACGTGCGCTACGAGGCGGTGCTGGAAGTGATGGACATGCTGCAGCAGCACCGGGTGCGCAAGGTGGGACTGCTCGCCAAGCCCCGCGCTGCGGGCTCGTAGCTCCCGTTGCGCGAATCAACGACGGACTTTAACCGCCGATAAACGCGGACAGACGCCGATGAAAGACGAAAACCTGAAGACAGGAAAATAGACCGGATTATCTGCGGTCTCAATCGGGCCTTTGGCAGCGCTTTCAGTGACGGCCGACGCTTACATAACTTCGCGGGAAAAGAGGCTCTCCGGCGCGCTCGCGCTGGTGATGCACCTCCTTTTCCTCGCGCTGCTCGTGTTCGGCGTGACGTGGCAGAGCCGCCACCAGCCCGAGGCCACGGTGGTGGACCTGTGGGCGAGCCTCCCGCCGCTGCCCGCGCCCGGGCCCGAGCCGCAAGTCAAAGCCCCGCCCGAGCCGCCGAAGCCGGCGCCCAAGGTCGAGGCGAAGCCGGTCCCCAAGGTCGAGCCGAAACCGGCCGCCAAGCCCGACATCGCGTTCAAGGAGAAAAAGGAGCAGGAGCGCAAGGCGAGAGAGGAAGCGCTCGCCGAGAAGAAGAAGCGCGAGCAGGAAAGAACGCGGCTCGCGGCGTTGAAGGAGCAGCAGGCGAAGGAGGCGGAAGCGAAGCGGCTCGCGCGCGAGCAGGAGGAGGCGTTGAGAAAGCTCGCGGCCCAGCAAGCCGCCGCGCAGGCCCGGCTGATCGACGAGTACAAGCGCCGCATCGCCGAGCGGATCAAGCGCTTCATCGTCGAGCCGCCCAACCTCCAGGGCAACCCGGAGGTCGAGTTCGACGTCGTGCTCCTGCCCGGAGGAGAGGTGCTCGGCGTGAAGCTGAGAAAGGGCAGCGCGATCGCCGCCTGGGACAACGCGGTCGAGCGCGCGATCCTCAAGGCGCAGCCCCTGCCGCTGCCGCCCGAGCCGGCGCTGTTCAAGGATTTCCGGGAACTCAATCTCAAATTCCGACCCAAAGAGTAGAGCGTGCGTCATGACGCACGCTCTACTGAAATGGAACCGCCCTACCCGGCGGCGCCCGGGAGTTTGCCGGACACAGGGCGGCGAACGCCTCATGTCGCCATCCGGCGACGCGCGGCGAAGAGCGCCGGGCGCGATGCGGAGCCGCTATAATTGCCGGACATGAGCAGTGCGCGCAGCCCCGGATCGGGAACGTTCTCGAGCAAGGAATTCGCGGGACCGAAGGCCCGCGAATTCCTCGACAGGCCGCACCGCTTCCTCTGCGCGGTCGTCATGCTGGTCTTGATGGCTCTGCCGGCGGCGGCGCGCGCCGCGCTCACCATCGAAATCGTCGGGACCGGCGCGAACCAGTTTCCCGTCGCGATCGTGCCCTTCCGCGCCGAGGAAGGGCTTGCCCAGGGAATCACGCCGGTCGTCTCCGCGGATCTCGCGCGGAGCGGGCTGTTCCGCCTGGTCGACGCCGGCGGGATCACCCCGCCGCCGTACGAGCCCGAGCAGCTGAACTACCCCCAGTGGCGCGCGCGCGGCGCGGAGGCGGTCGTGATCGGCGCCGTCACGCCGCTCGCCGACGGGCGCTACGACGTGCGCTTCCGCCTGATGGACGCGGTGAAGCAGACCCAGCTCGCGGGCTACGTATACCTCGCGCGGAGCGACAACCTGCGGCTCGTCGCGCACAAGATCGCCGACCTGATCTACGAGAAGCTGACGGGCGAGGTGGGCGTGTTTTCCACGCGCATCACCTATGTCGTGAAGCGCGGCAGCCGCTACGAGCTGCAGGTCGCCGACGCCGACGGCTTCAACGCGCAGACCATCCTCGCCTCGAACGAGCCCATCATCTCGCCCGCGTGGTCGCCTGACGGCGAGCGGCTCGCGTACGTCTCCTTCGAGCAGAAGAAGCCGATCGTCTACGTGCAGTCGCTCACCACGGGCAGCCGCCAGGCGGTGGCGAACTTCTGGGGCAGCAACAGCGCGCCGGCGTGGTCGCCCGACGGGAGAAGGCTCGCGGTGACGCTCACCAAGGACGGCGGCTCGCAGCTCTATCTCATCAACGCCGACGGCAGCGGCGTCGCGCGGCTCACCTACAGCTCGGCGATCGACACCGAGCCGAACTTCTCCCCCGACGGGCGCCATCTCATCTTCACCTCGGACCGCGGCGGCACCCCGCAGATCTACCGCGTGCCCGTCAGCGGCGGCGCGCCCGAGCGGCTCACGTTCGAGGGCGGCTACAACGTGTCGCCCCGGCACAGCCCCGACGGCAAGAGCTTCACGTTCATCCAGAGGAACGGCACGCGCTTCAACGTCGCGGTGCAGGATTTCGCGACGCGCCAGGTGCAGGTGCTGACCGACGGCGGAATCGACGAGTCGCCGAGCTTCGCGCCGAACGGCAAGCTGATCCTCTACGCAACCGAGGTGAGGGGGCGTGGTATATTGTCCGCGGTCTCGAGCGACGGCAGGGTGAAGCAGCGGCTCACCGCGGACATCGGCGACGTGCGCGAGCCGGCCTGGGGCCCGCTGCCGAAGCAGTGAGTGGAAGCAATCTGGGAAAAGTATTGGAACCGCAGATGAATCCCGTTCCCATGACCTTCGCCGACTCCCCAGGCTTGATGGCCGCGAGGTGCCTGGAAGTGGGAGATTGGAACGGGATAGACGCAGATCGACGCAGATGATTGGTAGTGATCAGGAGCTGAAGCCATGATGAGACTGTTACTGAGCCTGTTGATGATCGCGGCGCTTGCCGCATGCGGGACCGCGCCGACCAAGGAGCAGGAAGGCGCAGCGGTCGAGGAGCGCAAGCCGGTCGCGGGCGAAACGGTGGACCGGCCGCCGGTGAAGCCGGTTGCTCCGACCGCGAAGCCGCTGGTGGAGAAGCCGTACGCGGGCAGCCCGCTGCGGGACCCGAGCAACATCCTGTCCAAGCGCAGCATCTACTTCGATTACGACAGCAACCTCGTCAAGGACGAGTACAAGCCGGTCGTCGCCGCGCACGCGAAGTACCTGCAGCAGAACGGCGGGGCGAGGATGCGCATCGAGGGCAACGCCGACGAGCGCGGCAGCCGCGAGTACAACCTCGCGCTCGGCCAGCGCCGGGCGGACGCCGTGAGGCAGATGATGCAGCTCCTCGGGGCGCGGGCGGGCCAGATCGAGACCGTGAGCTTCGGCGAGGAAAAACCGAAATGCGGCCAGCACGAGGAGAGCTGCTGGTGGCAGAACCGCCGCGGCGACATCGTCTACCAGGGCGAGTGACGCAACCAACGTGATGGGTGACGGACGGCGGCGCTTCGCGCCGATCCTCGTCGTCGCCGGCGCGCTGCTGGCCGGCCCGCTTCACGCGCAGCTGTTCGGCGGCGATGACTTCGCACGCAAGCAGATCGCCGAGCAGGCGAAGCGCGTCGATCAGCTCAGGCAGCAGAACGACGAGCTCGCGGGGCGCCTCGCCCGCATCGAGGAATTGCTCAACACCCTCTCGGCTTCCAGTCCCGTCATCGAGATCGCGCAGCAGCTCGAGCTGCTGCGCCACGAGCTGAAGCAGCTGCGCGGCCAGGTCGAGGTGCTCGGCAACGACATCCAGACGGCGGGCAAGCGCCAGCGCGACATGTATGTGGACCTCGACACGCGTCTCAAGCGCCTCGAGCAGCCGGGCGCGGCCGGCGCGGCGCCCGCGGCTCCCGGCGCCGCTGCGCCGCCGGCGCAGGCGGCCGCCCAGCCGGGCGATGCCGAGGCGCGGGCGTACGAGGCGGCGCAGAACCAGCGCCGCATCGGCAACTACCAGGGGGCGGTCGCCGCATTCCAGAGCTTCATCGCGCAGCACCCCGGCAGCCCGCTCGCGCCGCGCGCGCAGTACTGGATCGGGGACTCCTACTACAACCTGCGCGACTTCAAGAGCTCGATCGCAGCCCAGCAGAAGCTCCTCGCGACCTATCCCGGCAGCTCTTCGGCGCCCGACGCGCTGCTCAACATGGCGAGCTCGCAGATCGAGCTCGGGGATTCCGCCGGGGCGAAGAAGACCATGGACGGGCTCATCGCGCGCTATCCCGCGAGCGAAGCGGCGGAGAAGGCAAGACGGCGGCTTGCTACTCTCAAGTGACCGCTGACCGGTGACCGGTAGCGCGTGAACAAGGACGGGGGCGCAAGCCGCCGTTTTGCCTTACGATTCAGCCTTCATTATTCACGGTTCACCGGTCTCATGGGTAACTTCCCGGAACAGGAAGTCTCCGACGCAGCGTCGGCGCTGGCGCGGACGCTGCGCGTGACGGAGGTCTTCTTTTCCCTCCAGGGCGAGACGAGCCGCGTGGGGCTGCCGACCGCGTTCGTGCGGTTGACCGGCTGCCCGCTGCGCTGCGGCTACTGCGACACCACCTATGCATTCACCGGCGGGGAGACGACGGCGCTCGGGGTGATCCTCGAGCGGGTCGCCGCGTTCCAGACGCGATACGTGACGGTGACCGGGGGCGAGCCGCTCGCGCAGCCGAACTGCCTTGCGTTGCTCGCGCTCCTGTGCGACCGCGGCTACTCCGTGTCGCTTGAGACGGGCGGCGCGCTCGATGTCTCCCGCGTGGATCCGCGCGTGTCGAAGATCCTGGATATCAAGACCCCCGGCTCGGGCGAGTGCGACCGCAACCTGTGGTCGAACCTCGAGCACCTCACCCCGCGCGACGAGGTCAAGTTCGTGCTCGTGAATGAAGCCGACTACGAGTGGGCGAAGCAGGTGCTGGCGGAGCGCCGGCTCGCCGCGATCTGCCCGGTGCTGTTCTCGCCCTCCTACCGCGACCTTGCCGCGAAGACGCTCGCCGGGTGGATCCTGCGCGATGAGCTCCCGGTGCGCATGCAGGTGCAACTGCACAAGATGCTTTGGGGCGAGGTGCCAGGACGGTGACCGCTGAACGGTGGAGAGTGAACGGTGGATAGAACCCATCTGAAGAATTCCCTCTCCCCGATCGGGGGAGAGGGCTAGGGTGAGGGCAGACAGGGAGAATCACGTTTCTCCATGAAAATGACGATCTGCCACCGGTCACGAGTCACGCTTTTCGTGCGCGGATTCGCTGGCGAATTCATGCGATAGCGTCCGATGGCCAGGGCCGTCGTGTTGCTCTCCGGCGGGCTCGATTCCGCCACCACGCTCGCGATCGCCCGCGCCGAGGGCCACGAGTGCCACTGCCTGACCGTGGACTACGGGCAGCGGCACCGCGCCGAGCTCGCCGCGGCCGCGCGCGTGGCCAAAGCGCTCGGCGCGGCGGAGCATCGCGTGCTCGCCATCGATCTCGCCCAGTTCGGCGGCTCGGCGCTGACCGACCGCGCGATTCCCGTTCCCGAAGCGCCGACCGGGGGCATACCCGTCACCTATGTTCCGGCGCGGAACACGATCCTCCTTTCGCTTGCCCTCGCGTGGGCGGAAGTGCTGGGAGCGCAGGACATCTACTTCGGCGCGAACGCCGTGGACTATTCGGGATACCCCGACTGCCGGCCGGAGTACATGCGCGCGTTCGAGGCGCTCGCGAACCTCGCGACCAAGGCGGCGGTCGAGGGGCGCAGGGTGACGCTCCACACCCCCATCATCGGGCTTACCAAGGCCGGGATCATCCAGCGCGGCGCGGCGCTCGGCGTCGATTATTCGCTTACCGTCTCGTGCTACCAGGCGACCGCGGACGGCGCCGCGTGCGGCCGGTGCGACTCGTGCCGGCTGCGCCGCGCCGGGTTCAAGGCCGCGGGCGTCGCCGATCCGACCCGCTACGCTTCTAACCCGAAGAAAGACAAGGAATAGACAGGATTTACAAGATTTACGGGATTAATGGCCTCATGAAAAATCTGGTATTGCGAATCCGGTCAATCCTGTTGATGCTGTGCGTTTGGCCGTTGGCGGTCGTAGACTTATAGCAGAGGCGAGCAATGGGGCTCACCATCCACATCCAGGTGCTTGCGGCGATCTTCGTCATCGCGCTCGTGATGGGGGCGGTCACGGCGAGGACCAACTTCTGCACGATGGGGGCGGTCTCCGACTGGATGAACATCGGCGACACGGGCCGCATGCGTGCGTGGGTCTTCGCCATGGCGGTGGCGCTCGCGGGTGTCGTCGCGCTCGAAAGCGCGGGTATCGTCAACCTCTCTGGCGAGACCTTCCCGCCGTACCGCACCGCGAACTTCGCCTGGACCCGCTATCTTCTCGGCGGCCTCATGTTCGGCATCGGCATGACGCTCGCGAGCGGCTGCGGCAACCGCACGCTCGTGCGCGTCGGCGGCGGCAATTTGAAGTCGCTTGTCGTGCTGGTGATCGCCTCGATCGGGGCCTACCTGATGCTGTGGACGCCGCTCTATGAAAAGGCGTTCCTGCCCTGGGTGTCGGCCACGACCGTCAACCTCGCGCAGTACGGCCTGCCGAACCAGCAGGTCGGCACCATCCTCGCCGGCATGTTCGGCACGCAGGCGACGCGCGGCTTCAACCTCGCCGTCGGGGCGCTGGTCGCGATCGGCATGCTGGTGTTCGCGTTCAGGTCGGCGGACTTCCGGGGCAGCCTCGACAACATCGTGAGCGGCGTCGTGATGGGCCTCGCGATCATCGCCGGCTGGTACATCACCGGCAGCGCGATCGGGCAGGCGTGGAAGGATTTCGCCGACATGGCGACGGTCGTCCCGAGCCGGGTGCAGGTGCAATCCTTCACCTTCGTGAGCCCGATGGGGGACACCGCACGCTACCTGCTCGATCCGGCCAATCTTTCGCTGGTGAACTTCGGGGTGATGGCGCTGACGGGCGTGATCCTGGGCTCTTTCCTCTACGCGATTTTCTCGGGAGGCTTTCGCGTGGAATGGTTCGCCTCGTGGAAGGACTTCGCCAGCCACGCGGCGGGCGGCGTGCTGATGGGCGTCGGTGGCGTGCTCTCCATGGGCTGCACCATCGGCCAGGGCATCACGGGCGTTTCCACCCTCGCGATCGGTTCGATCCTCACCTTCTTCGCGATCGTCATCGGGGCGGCCGGGACGATGAAGTACCAATACTGGCGCATCACTCGGGAAGCGTGATGCGCAGGGATGAGGGCACGACTATCTGCGAGTGACGAAAGATGGCGGCGAAAAGAAGTGACGGGAAAACGTCACCCGTCCTGGTCAGCAGCACTCGTCACCAGTGTCTCGTCACCCATCGCAGGCGTCCCGCGTTGACCCCGCCATGCCACGCCAGTAAAATGCGCGGCTCTTTCATTTGATGAATCGTGACCTGTCACGATTCACGGGCGGTTAGCTCAGCCGGTAGAGCAGCGGACTTTTAATCCGTTGGTCGGGAGTTCGACTCTCCCACCGCCTACCAAAAAAAGCCAGCGGGAGCTGGCTTTTTTTATGCACGGGCACCAACTTCAAAATGTGCGACAAGGGATCACGGATGAGGGATTAACTGCCCTTCGTCACTCGTATCCCGTGAGCCGCATCGCGTCACCCGTATCTCGCCACCTCGTCACTGCGTCACCCCGTCACCGTCATTTCACCTCCACGCCGGCGGCCTTGACGAGCTCGGTGATGCGCTTCCTCTCCGAGGCGCGGAACTTATCAAGCTCCGCGCGACCGCTCCCGACGATGTCGATTCCCAGGAACCTGAGCTTCTCACCGACTTCGGGCTCCTTTACCGCCTTGACCACTTCGGCGCTCGCCTTGGCCAGCACCGCGGCCGGCGTGCCGGCGGGGGCCACCAGGCTGTACCAACCGAACATCGCGTAGCCCGGTACCACTTCCCCGATCGACGGCACGTCAGGAAGCGCTGCAGAGCGCTTCGGCGTGGTTACGCCGAGCGGCCTCAGCCGTCCCGAGTCGATATGGGGGCGCGCGGCCGGATAGACCGCGTAGGTGAGCTGCACCTCTCCCGCCAGCGTGTCGGCGATGGCCTGAGGGATGCCCTTGTAGGGCACGTGGAGCATTTCGGTGCCGGTCAAGCGTGTGAACATGACTCCGGACAGATGCTCGGAAGCGCCGGCTCCGGCCGAGCCATACCGGAGCTTGCCCGGCGACTTTTTCGCGAGCTCGATCAGCTCGCGTATCGTCTTCGCCGGCACCTTCGGGTTGACCATCTGAACGAAGGGCACCGTCCCGATGAGCGCGATCGAGACGAAATCCTTGTCCAGGTTGAACTTGAGGTCGGGGTAGACCGAGGTCGCGACGAACAGCTGCGAGGTCAACATCATCCACGTGTAGCCGTCGGGGTTCGCGCGTAATGCCAGCTCCGCGCTGATGATGCCCGCGACACCGGGCCGGGAATCCACGACGATCCTCTGGCCCCACGCCTGGTAGAGGCGCTCGGCCACGAGCCGCGAGATGATATCGGGCCCCGAGCCGGGCGCGCTGCCGATGATGAGCCGGATCGGTCTTTCCGGGTAGGCCGGCTGCGCGGCGCGCGCCGCCGGCACCGCCAGCACCGCCAGGACCACCGGGATGGTGAGTGCGGCCAACAGTTTTTTAGAACGCATCTTGATCCTCCTCCAGTTTGCTTACCACTCGAGACCTGCGCGGCGAAGGGAAAATCCGCCGCCAGCCCCCAATCTTGCGCGTGAGGATGGCTCCTTGTCCATCCCCGGGAGTTTGTCGGACTCAGCCCGACACAATGCCAATGTCAGGTCCGATCGGCTGCTGGCGCGACGCCACCTCATGCCCATCGGCGGCGCCGATGCCGCTGAATTGCGCGACAGGCCGGCGTCGAACCGGTCTTTTTTCACAGGCCGCCCCGTCTTGCGGCCGGAGATCGACTCCCGCCCCGTTTCCGTTTAAGGTACCGGTCAAGGCGTCCGTAGAACGCCGGAAAACGCGTGCGGGGAAACGACAGGGGGCGGCCGGATGGTTTTTTCCGTCGTAGGCCTGAGCGGACATCGAGAGCCCGAAGCGCAGGTGCGCCGCGTCGGCGAGTACGAGACGCTGGACGAAGCGGTCACCGCCGCGAAACGGACGATCGATTTTTTCCTGTTCCGCGAGTTCAAGCCCGGCATGTCATCCCAGGCGCTCTTCTCCCGCTACCAGGAACGGGGCGAATACCCGAGCATCTTTCGCGACGACGACCAGACGCTCGACGTGCAGCGCTTCAACCATCTCGACTACGCCCTCATCCGGTGCCTGGAAATTTGCGGGGGCAAGTGGCCGCGCTGAACGGGCATCCGCCACGCTTCAACCCTCCTCGAACAGCTCGCCGAACAGCCCGCTGACTTTCTCCTTCGCGGCGGCGAGCGCGCGACGACCCTTCGCCGTGATCACATAGTTTCGGCGCGCCTTGCCGTCCACGATGCGCAGCCGGGAGCGCAAATATCCGGCGGCCTCCATGGAGTGCAGCACGGGATAGAGCGTTCCGGCGCTCATCCGGTATCCATGGCGCCGCAGCTCCTCCATGATCCCCAGTGCGAAGACGGGCTCCTTCTCGGCGTGGTAGAGGATGTGCAGGCGCAGGAGGCCGCCGTAGAGATCCCGGTCTCTCATAGCGCTGTCTTCCCGAGGACCCATCCGCCGCGCGCGCTCAACACGACGAGCCGGGGCGGGAGCTTCCAGAGGACAAGCAGCGCGAAGGCGGCCAGCCCGAGCCCGAAATCCGCGGGCGCCTTGATGGCGCTCGTCCAGACGGGGCTGTAGAGCGCGGCGAGCAGGGCAAAGAACAGCGCAAGGGCGAGCACAGCCGCGCCTTTCCCGGGGGAAATCCCCATTTCCACGTGTGTGTCGTCGCGGCTCGCTCCGAGAAAGACGCACCCGATGCCGATGCCGACCTTGCTGCTCGCCGGGCCCGGCGTGAACTGGCAGAGCGCGACGAGACCCGCGCAGACGCGATCGTCCATCCACTTCCTGCGCACCACGAACTCCTCGCGGACGTAGCCGAGGTGGGCGATCGGGCCCCCGAAGGAGGTCAGTCCCAGCTTGAGAAAGGCGTTGTATGCGCCGAGGAGCGACTTGCGATTGCCTGCGGCGGCGTGGGGCAACGATTCGTGATGCTGCATCGTCCGGTCTCCCGTGCTTGACGGCGCCCGATATCGAATCTCGATATCGAGCATCGATATCACAGCACCGGCGGCGGGCCCGCGGTCGGAGTCCCGGCCCGCGGGCCTGATGAAGCAGGGCCGGCCAGTCCATGCGGAAGTTCATCTGGTGACACCGCTGCGAGCGGCCGTGCTATCGTTGGCGCCTCATCCGATGAAGGAGGGCACGATGCTGAGGGCCGCGATCTACGGGCTCGGGCGGTGGGGCAGCCGCCTGGTTGAGTCGGTGCAGGGGAGCGAGAAGATTCGCTTCGCGAAAGGGATTTCCCGCGACCCCGAGAAGCACCGCGAGTTTTCGCAGAAGACGGGCATCAAGGTCGTCTCGTCCTACGGGCGGGTGCTGAAGGACCCGGAGATCGACGCCGTCGTGCTCGCGACGCCGCACTCGCTGCACGCGAAGCAGATCGTGCAGGCGGCGAAGGCCGGCAAGCACGTCTTCGTCGAGAAGCCGATGACGCTGACGAGAAAAACGGCCGAGAAAGCCGTGGAGGCGTGCCGCGCGGCCGGGGTGACGCTCGGCATCGGTTACAGCCGCCGTTATGCGCCGGCCTTCCTGGAAATGGTGCGCCGGATCGAAGCCGGCGAGATCGGCGACGTGCTCCACATGGAGGCGCAGCAGTCCGGGCCTTCGGGCTACCGGTTGAAGCCCGGCAACTGGCGGGCCTCCCGCGCCGAATCTCCCGCGGGTGGGATGACGGCGCGCGGCATCCACACCCTCGACTCGATGATCCACATTGCCGGGCCCGTCAGCTCGGTCTATGCCTCGAGCGAGCGCCGCAAGCTCCCCGCGGAAGTGGAAATCGACGACACGACCTCGATGCTGCTCAGGTTCGCGAACGGGGCGACGGGTTATCTGGGTACCGTCTTCGTGACCGGCGATTTCTGGCGCGTGCACGCCTTCGGCTCGAAGGGCTGGCTCGAGATGCGCGGTGATACCGAGTTGATCGCGCGCGGCCTCGAAGGTGCGCCTCAGAGCATCCGGCTCCCGGCGGTGGACAAGGAACGCGCCGAGCTCGAAGCCTTTGCCGACGCGGTGGCGGCGAAGCAGCAGTTTCTGGTGCCGCCCGAGCACGCGGTCAACGAGATCGCCGTGCTGGAAGCGATCGTCGCCTCCGCCGCGCGCGGCCGGCCCATTCGCATCAAGTAAGGCGTGGTTCGTGATTGGCGACTCGATCGCTTCTTCCTGGTCCTTCCCCGCTCAGCCGAGCTATCGCCGAATTCCAATCACGATTCACGAATCACGATTCACGCTGTTTGGCCTCAGCCGCGATCCAGCACTTGCCGGATCTTCTCCGCCGGCACGGCGATGTCCACCCCGGCGCGCTCCTCCTGCAGCAGCATGAAGATGCGCGAGTCGCGCTCGGCCCACCCCGCGCGGTTGAGCGCCTCCGTGAGCTCCTCGTGAACAAGTGTCGCGACGCGCATCGGGACGTGGAGCTCGCCGGCGAGCTGGGTGGCGAGCGTCACGTCCTTGTGGGCGAGCCGGAGCGCGAACGCCGGCGGATCGAAGATCTTGGGCAGGAACTGCTCGGCGAGCCGGTCGAACGTCCGCCTGCGGCCGAACGCGCCCTGGCGGATCGCCTGCCACAGCGCAAGCGGCTCGACGCCCGCCTTGACCCCGAGCGTCATCACCTCGGCGAGCACGGCGAGTATTCCGTAGCCCGCGGTGTTGTGCACGAGCTTCGCGACCGTGCCGGCGCCGATCGGCCCGACGTACATGGCCTGGTCGCCGATGGCATCGAGCACGGCCTTGTGCTTGTCGAACGCGGCCTGGTCGCCGCCTACGTACAACGCGAGCTTGCCGGACTTCGCGCCGGCCGGGCCGCCGCTGACAGGCGCGTCGAGCATCGCGATGCCTTGGGCCGCGAAGCGCTCGCACAGGCGGCGGACGACGGAGGGCGAGCTGGTCGAGAGGTCGAACCACGCCGTGCCGCGGCGCATGCCGGCGAGCAATTCCTCCGCGACCGACGCGACCTCGCGCGGGCCCGGCAGCGACGTGAACACGACCTCCGCCGCCTCGCCTACCTTGCGCGCGGACTCCGCCCACGTCGCGCCCGCCTTCAGGTGCGGCGCGCCCGCCTCGCGCCGCAGATCGTTCACGATGAGCTCGTGGCCCGCGGACCGCACGTTGAGCGCCATGCTGGCACCCATGGTGCCCAGGCCGATGAATCCCACTTTCATGGATTCTCCCTGTGTCGAATGAGTGATCGAGTGATTGAGTAATTAAGTAATCGAGCGGCTAATTGCTGGGGCGAGACGGATCTCTGCATGACTGAATCACTCGGTCACTTGGTCACTCGGTTCATGGCGGCGAAGCCGCGCTCGAGATCGGCGACGAGGTCCGCCGGGTCCTCGAGACCGATGTGCAGCCGGATGGTCGGCCCGCCCGGGTCCCACTTGGTCGCGGTGCGGTGCCGCTCCGCGTGCGCGATCGTCGCCAGGCTCTCGTAGCCGCCCCAGCTCGAGCCGATGCCGAAAAGCTCCAGCGCGTCCACGAAGGCGGCGGCCTGTTTTTCGCTCGCCCCGTTCATCACGAACGAGAAGAGCCCCGCCGCGCCGCTGAAGTCCCGCTTCCAGATCGCGTAACCGGCATCGCCCTCGAGCGCGGGATAGATCACGCGCTTCACTTCGGGCCGCGATTTGAGCGAGCGCGCGACCTCGAGCGCATTCGCCATCTGCTGCTTGAGGCGCACGCCGAGCGTGCGCAAGCCGCGCAGCGCGAGGTAGCAGTCATCGGGGCTCACGCTGAAACCGTAATCAGCCACCGTCCTGCGCACCGTCCTCCAATACGGCTCGTCGGTCACGATGAGACCCATCATCACGTCGGAATGGCCGCAGATGTACTTGGTCGCCGAGTGGATCGAGACATCCACGCCGCGCTCGAACGAGCGGAAGAAGTACGGCGTGCCCCAGGTGTTGTCGGCGAGCACGGGCACGCCGCGCGCGTGCGCGGCCTGCGCGATCGCGGGAATGTCCTGCATCTCGAACGTGAGCGAGCCGGGCGACTCGCAGAAGATGGCCCTGGTGTTCGGCTTGATGAGCGTCGCGATGCCCGCGCCGACGAGCGGATCGTAGTACTCGATCTCCACCCCGTTCGCCCTCAATTGCCGCTCGCAAAAGTTGCGCGTGGGCGAATAGACCGGGTCGGCGACGAGGATGTGCGTGCCGGTCTTCGCAAAGGCGCTCAACGCAGCAGCGATTGCCGCCAGCCCCGAGGGCAGCGCGACCGCCCGGTGGCCGCCTTCGAGCCTAGCGACCGCTTCCTCGAGCGCGCGCGTGGTGGGCGTGCCGTGGCGGCCGTAGCTGATCCGCTGGTAGTCCTCGTCCCGGGGCGCTTCGTAGGTTGCGACGTCGGGATTGAGCACGGTGGAGGTGCGGAACACGGGCGTGTTGACCATGCCCTGATACTTCTTCGGGTCGCGCCCGGCGTGGGCGAGTATCGTGTCTTTCTTCATGGCGGGCTGGACGGGACCAATCTCAAGGATTCAGGCGACGGCAACCCGCAGTTTAACGCCGCTCGATGAAACTCGCGGGCATCCGGTTCGGGCAATGCCCTCGCCATGCCCCGAGTCCATAAAGTGAACGCGCTGGCGGCCGGCCGCACGCGCTCCGCGGGCGCGGTCGCGTTCGCGGTATATAATCCGTCGGTTTGCGGCAGCAGGCGCCCTTGCTCGGCGCGCGTGGATAGCAATTGCGGGGGCAAGGGCGCTCCGATTCCAAGACACGGACTTTCCCGGATGAGCGCAACGCACAAAGCGCACGACCACGCGCCCGCGATGCGGGTCGAAGACTTCCGCCTCGTCACCGGCACCGGCAAGTACGCCGCCGACTGGAATCTCCCCGGCCAGCTCTACGCGCATTTCGTGCGCTCCGACCGCGCGCACGCTGAGATCGTCTCGGTCAACGTCGAGAAGGCGGCCAAATATCCCGGCGTGAAGCGCGTCTATACGGGCGAGGACGCGATGCGCGCGGGCTACGACAAGTTCTTCGTGATCGTGAACTGGCCCGGGCGCGGCGGGGAGCCCATCCGGAAACCGCCCCGCCCCGCACTGGCGGCGGGGAGGGTACGCCACGTCGGCGACGCGGTGGCGATGATCGTCGCCGACTCGGCGCTCGCGGCGCAGGACGCCGCCGAGCTGGTCGAGGTCGAGTACCGCGACCTGCCGGCGGTCGTGACCGTGGAGGAAGCGCTCGCCGAGGGCGCGCCCCAGCTGCACGAGGCCGCGCCGCGCAATCTCGCCTTCGATTATGAGGGTGGGAACGAGGAAGCGGTGAAAGCGGCGTTCGCGAATGCCGCGCACGTGACCCGGCTGCGGCTCGAAGTCTCGCGCGTCGCGCCGAACCCGCTGGAGCTCCGCGGCTGCACGGTGCAATACGATCCGGGCGACGAGAGCTACCACTTCTACGTGTGCATCCAGGGCATCAACATGATGCGCAAGCAGCTCGCGTTCGCGACGGACGTGCCGGAAGACAAGCTCGTGATCCACGCGCAGGACGTGGGCGGCAGCTTCGGGCAACGGAGCGCCGCCTATCCCGAGTACTGCATGCAGATGCTCGCGGCGAAGGAGCTTGGCAGGCCGGTCCGCTGGATTTCGACACGCACGGAAGGGTTCATGACCGATACCCACGGGCGCGCGAACACCGTGACAGGGGAGCTCGCGCTCGACCGCGGCGGCAAGTTCCTCGCGATGCGGCTTGACTGGCTGGGCGACATGGGCGCCTATCTTTCGGCCACCGGCTCCGCGAGCCACACGCGCAACCCCACGACCTGCATGACGGGCGTCTACCGCATCCCGGCGCTCTACGGGCGCTTCCGGCTCGTCTTCACCAACACCGTGCCGGTCGCCGCCTACCGCGGCGCGGGGCGCCCCGACATCGCCTACGTAATCGAGCGCCTGGTGAACCGGGCGGCGGCCGAGCTGAAGATGGATCCGGCGGAGCTGCGCCGGCGCAACTTCATCCCGCCGGGGGCGTTCCCGTAC
>Ga0073934_10001917_pt1 | contig 46514 bp, 48 predicted proteins | sample LarsenN4metaG_FD_76834 | JGI IMG/M metagenome (GOLD analysis project Ga0073934, IMG submission 76834) | Hot spring sediment bacterial and archeal communities from British Columbia, Canada, to study Microbial Dark Matter (Phase II) - Larsen... ...
CGCCGGTGCCCGGGATGGGCGTATTGAAGGCGCACGGCTTGAGCGGCCGCAGCACGCAGCAGCCGAGGATGCCCATCATTTCGGTGCCGCCGGAGAAGTTGAGGAGCGGCACTCGCCGGCCGCCCACGCGCTCGAACAGCCACCACCAGGCTTCCGGCGTCCACGGCTCGCCGCTGGAGACCATGATCCGCAGCCGCGAAAGATCGTACGACTTCCAGGGTTCGCTCCCCTGGGCGACGAAGGTGCGGATCGTGGTGGGCGCCACCCCGAGGTAGGTGACGCCGTGCTCGGCGACCAGGCGCCACATGCGATCGGGGTCCGGGTAATTGGGCGCGCCCTCGGCGAGCACCAGCGTTCCCCCCATGATCGGCGTCGCGTACACGATGAGCGGCCCGACCACCCAGCCCATGTCCGACATCCACAGCAGCCGGTCCTCGCGCTTGAAGTCCATCACGAGCGCGAGGTCCATCACGATCTTGACCGGGAAGCCGAGATGCGCATGCACCACCCCTTTCGGCTTTCCGGTGGTGCCCGAAGTGAACACGAGCAGGTAAGGGTCGTCGGCGCCCATCTCCTCGGTGGGCGACTCGCCGGGCTGTCCCGCGACGAGGTCATGCCACCAATGATCGCGCCCGGCGCGCCACGCGATCGGGTTGCCGGCGTGCCGCACGACCACGACGTGCTTCAGCTGCGGCAGATCGTTCGCCGCCTCGTCCACGGCCGCCTTGGCGTCGGCGAGTTTGCCGCGGCGCGCGGCGCCGTCGGCGGTGACGATCGCCTTCGCGCCGCCCAGCTCCAGGCGCGAATGGATCGCGTCGGGGCCGAAACCGGAGAAAAGCGGCATCGCGATGGCGCCGATCTTGGCCGCCGCGAGCATCGCGATCATCGCTTCCGGAACGTTCGGCAGATAGATCGCGACGACGTCGCCGCGCCCGAGCCCGAGCGAGCGCAACATGCCGGCCGCGCGGCAGACCTCGCGGTCAAGCTGCGCATAGGTGTATTCGCGCCGCGTGCGGTCCTCGCCCTCCCAGACGAGCGCGGTCTTCCCGTATACCGGCGTGCCGCGCCAGCGATCGAGCGCGTTCAGCACCACGTTGGTGGTTCCGCCCACGCACCAGCGCGTCCACGGCGCACCGCGCGAGTCGTCGAGCAAGCGCTCGTAAGGGCGGTAAAAGCGCCAGTCGAGGTACTCTAGCAGCCCGCCATAGAACCACTCGGGCTCGCGGTCGGCGCGCGCGAGCAGCTCTTCATAGCCCGGCACGCCGAGCGCCTGCATGAAGGCGGTGAGGTTCGCCTGCGCGATCGTGGCCGCATCCGGCCGCCAGACCGCCTCGGGCGATCCTGCCGCGGCAGCAACCGCCATCGCGTCTCAGGATTGCTGCTTCGCCGGGCAGGTGCTCAGGCCGAGCAGCGCATAGAGCGGGCAGTAGCCGGCGAGCGCGGTCGCGATCGGCACGATGCCGATCAGACCCCACCAGCGCGCGTTGCCCTCGACCAGGAACACCGCCGAGAGGAGCACGAGCCCCGCCACGATTCTCACGACCCTGTCAACGGTGCCGACATTCGCTTTCATGAGCGCCTCCTTATCCGGATCGCCCGACAGGATGCCGTCCTGTGCTCCGGCGATCCTGATCCAGATCAAATCTCCTCTCAGGGCTGAATGCCGCCCAGGCAGACGAACTTGATCTCAAGGAACGGCTCGATGCCGTACTTCGAGCCCTCGCGGCCGATTCCGGACTGCTTGACGCCGCCGAAGGGTGCGACTTCCTGCGAGAAGATGCCGGTGTTCACCGACACGATTCCGGCCTCCAGCGCCTCGGCGACGCGGAACACGCGCCCGACGTCGCGCGCAAAAAAGTAGGCGGCGAGACCGAACTCGGTGGCGTTCGCCATTTGCACCACTTCCTCCTCGGTGCGGAAGCGAAAGAGCGGCGCCACCGGCCCGAAAGTTTCCTCGCGCGCAAGGCGCATCTCGGCAGTGGCTCCGGCGAGCACGGTCGGCTCGAAGAAAAGGCCGCCGAGCGCGTGCTTCCTGCCGCCGGTGAGCGCCTTTGCGCCCTTGGCGACCGCGTCCTTCACATGCTCCTCGACCTTCGCCAGACCCTGCGCGTCAATCAGCGGCCCGATCACGACGCCCGGCTCGGTCCCCGGGCCCACCTTGAAGGCCGACACCTTCTCGGCGAACTTCCTCGCGAACGCGTCGTAGATCGCGTCCTGCACATAGATGCGGTTGGCGCACACGCAGGTCTGGCCGGCGTTGCGATACTTCGACGCGATCGCCCCCTCGACGGCGGCTTCCAGGTCGGCGTCGTCGAAGACGATGAGCGGGGCGTTCCCTCCCAGCTCGAACGACACCTTCTTGATCTGGTCGGCCGACTGGCGCATCAGGATCCGTCCGACCTCGGTCGAGCCGGTGAAGGTGATCTTGCGAACGAGGGGGTTGGAGGTGAACTCCGCGCCCACCGCGGCGGGGTCGTTGGTCGTGATGATGTTGAGCACGCCCTTCGGCATGCCGGCGCGCTCGGCGAGTTCCGCGAGCGCGAGCGCCGAAAGCGGCGTCTGCTCGGCAGGCTTCAACACCACGGTGCAGCCGGCGGCAAGCGCCGGCGCCACCTTCCTCGTGATCATCGCGTTCGGGAAATTCCACGGCGTGATCGCGGCGGTGACGCCCACCGGCTGCTTGAGCACGATGAGACGCTTGTCCGGCTGGTGCTGCGGGATGATGTCGCCGTAGACGCGTTTGCCTTCCTCGGCGTACCACTCGATGAAGGAGGCGCCGTAGGCGATCTCGCCGCGCGCTTCCGCGAGCGGCTTGCCCTGCTCGGTGGTGAGGAGCAGCGCGAGATCGTCCTGCGCCGCCATCACCAGGTCGTACCACCGACGCAGGATCGCGGCGCGCTCCTTCGCCGTCTTCGCGCGCCAGCCGGTCCACGCCGCATTCGCCGCCTCGATCGCGCGGCGCGCATCCGCGGCATCCATGTCGGGCACCTGCGCCAGCGTCGCGCCGGTGGCCGGGTTGGTGACCGGGAACGTTCTTCCCGATGCCGCGCCGCACCACTCGCCGTTCACGTAGCAGCGGTCGCGGAAGAGCTGGGGATCCTTGAGATTGATGGCGGGCAGACCTGCCGGGGCGGGAGCGTTCATCGCGGTTCTCCTCTGTTCGCGCGTTGCGAAGCGGCATTCTAGCGCTGCTGCTTTCGTCCGGGGCCGCCGCCGGGTTTGTTTGCCACTCAAACAATCGGCTTGACAGCCGCGGGGCGCGCTCCGTACAGTGCGTCGCGGACGCTCGCAAAAGCGTCCGATCGTCGAGGAGGAGGAGCCTATGTTCGTCGCCCGGTTCGGCAAGTTCCTTGCGGTGGCCGCGGTCGCGGCCGCCTGTTCGCCCGCGCTCGCGCAGGACGCGCCGGTGAGGATCGGCTACGCGATCGCGCGCACCGGGCCGTGGGCGGCGGGCGCGCAGCTCACGCAGGAGCCGAACTACCTCATGTGGGCCGATCAGGTGAACGCCGCCGGCGGCCTGAACGTGAAGGGCAAGCGCCGCAAGGTCGAACTGGTCGGCTTCGACGACCGCAGCGAAGCCGAAACCGTGGTGCGCACCTACGAGAAGCTGATGGGCAGCGACAAGGTGGACCTGATCCTGCCGCCGTGGGGGACCGGCGCCAACTTCGCGGTGATGCCGCTCATCCAGAAGTACGGCTACCCGATGATCGCGCCCACCGCCACCGGTCGAAAGCTCCTCGGCATGAAGAACCCGTACTTCTTCGCGATCCTGCAGCAGCCCGACCGGATGATGCAGGCGCTCGCCGAGTTCCTGAAGGCGCGCCGGGTCGAGACCGCCGCAGTGATCCACGTGGACGAGCTCTTCGGCCTGGAGCAGTACACGGGCCTGGAGGCCGCGTTCAAGGAAAAGGGCATCCGCATCATCGAGAAGAAGAGCTATCCGCTCGGGGTGAAGGACCTGAAGCCCGTGCTCAACGACATCAAGGCGAAGAACCCGGACGCCTTCATCGCGCTCTCTTACCCGCCGGACACGTTCCTCGTCACCGCCCAGGCGCGCGAGATCGCGTTCAACCCGAAGGCGTTCTACGCCGCCGTCGGTACCGCGTTCCCGGTGTACCGCGACAAGATGGGACCGGCGATCGAGGGGGTGATGGGCCTGGGCACGCTCAACCCGAAGTCGAGCCCGGCGGCGAAAGCGTACTTCGACGCCCATGTCGCCAAGCACAAGAAGGAGCCCGACCGCTGGGCGAGCGCGCATGCGTGGGCGGCGCTGCAGGTGCTCGAGCAGGCGGTGGCGAAGGCAGGCCTCGACCGCAAGGCGCTGCGCGATGCGATCGCGAGCGGCGAATTCGACACCGTGATCGGCAAGGTGCGGTTCAAGGACGGCGAGAACATCACCACGCCCGGCGTCGTCAGCCAGTGGCAGGGGCGCGAATTCGAGGTCGTCTGGCCGCCCGACAAGGCCACCGCGCCGGCGCTCTTTCCCAAGCCCGCCTGGCGCTGAAGGGGAGTATCCTCAGGCGGCCCCGCGGCGCAGCCGCGGGGCCGTCGTCTTTGCGAGGGCGCGATCGGCATGGGATTCTGGCTCGAGCTCGTCGCCTCCGGTCTGATCACCGGCGGCATCTACGCGCTGGTGGCGCTCGGCCTCAATCTGCAGTACGGCCTCATGCGCATCATGAACATCTCGCATGGCGAGTTCCTGATGCTCGGCGCCTATCTGACCTGGCTCGCCCACACGGTATTCGACGTCAATCCGATCGTCTTCCTGCCCGCCGTCGCGCTCGTGCTTTTTGCCGCCGGCCTTGCGGTTTACCGGCTCTGTTTCCGGCGAATCACGCGCACCTCGCCCGCGGTGGAAGTGATCGAGGCGCGGAGCCTGCTCGTCGGATTCGGCCTGATGTACCTGGTGCAGAACGCGGCGTATCTCGTCTGGGGCGCGGACCTGCGCGGCTATTCGTTTCTCGCCGAACCGGTGGAGATCGCCGGCGCGCGCTTCACCGGCAACCGGCTGGTGGCGTTCGGCTTCGCGGTGGCGGCGAGTCTCGCGCTCGTTGCGGCCCTGCGCTGGACGCTCTTCGGCAAGGCGGTGCGCGCGATGATGCAGTCGCCCACCGGCGCGCAGCTCGTCGGCATTGACACCGCAGTGCTGCATCCGGTCGTCTTCGGCGCCGGACTCGCGCTCGCGGGGGTGGCCGGCGGATTGCTCTCGATGGTGTACGAGATCACGCCGGCGATGGGCGAGCCCTACACGGTCACCGCGCTCATCGTGATCACGCTGGGCGGGCTGGGAAGCGCCGCCGGCTGCCTCGCCGGCGGACTGCTCCTCGGCCTGGTGGAGGCGCTCGGCATGCACTTCACCAGCCCGTCGCTCAAGATGCTGCTCTCGTACGCGGTGTTCATCGCCGTGCTGCTCGCGCGCCCGAAGGGGCTTTTTGCGCGATGACGCCGCGCCCCACGCTCGTCGCTACCGCGATCGCCGCCGCGCTGCTCGCCCCGGCGCCATGGGTCGCGTCCGATTTCGCGCTCTCGCTGATGCTGTCCTGTCTCATGTACGTCGGCCTCGCGGTGAGCTGGGCGATGTTCTCCGGCGCGACGAATTACCTGTCGCTTGCCACCGCCGCGTTCTTCGGCATCGGCGCCTACGTCACCGCCTGGGGCCACGGCACGCTGCCCTACGCGCTCGCGGTCGCGCTCGGCGGGCTCGCCGCGACGATTTTCGCGACAGCCGTCGGCGCCGCGGTGCTTCACCTTCGCGGCGCGTACTTCGCGGTGCTCACCTTCGGTCTCGGGGAGCTCGTGCGCCACGCCATCACCTACGCCGAGAAGACCTGGGCGAAGACCGTGGGCCGGGTGATCACGGAACCGCCCGCGCCGGAGGTGGTGTATCTCACGGTGCTCGCGCTCGCGATGCTCGCGGTGGCGACGGCGGCAGCGGTGCGCGCGAGCCGCTTCGGCCTTGCGCTCGCCGGCATCGGCTCGGACGAGGAGCGCGCGCGCACGCTCGGCGTCAACACCCGCGCCACCAAGATCGCCGGCTTCGCGCTCGCGGCGTTTTTCGCCGGGGCGCTCGGGGCCGCGGTCGCGGTGCGCTGGACCTACATCGAGCCGGCGTCGGTGTTCAATCCGTTCATCGGCTTTCAGACCGTGCTGATCGCGATGGTGGGCGGCGCGCATACGCTCATCGGTCCGATCGCCTCGGCGGTGGTCTTCAGCGTGCTCACCGAGGTTTTGCGCCTGCAGTTCCCGTACGCGTACCTCATCACGCTCGGGGCGCTGCTGATTCTGCTGGTGCTCTACCTCCCCGGCGGCATCGCATCGGTGTTCGAGCGCTGGAAGTGGGCGAGGAGCCATGCCTGAGGCGCTGCTTTCGGCGCGGGCGATCACGGTGCGCTTCGGCGGCCTCGTTGCCTGCGACGGCGTGGATCTCGAGGTGCACCCGGGTGAGCTCGTCGGCCTGATCGGACCGAACGGCGCCGGCAAGACCACGTTCTTTCACGCGCTCTCGGGCGTGATCGCGCCGGACGCGGGGCGCCTCGTCGTCGGCGGGGCGGACCTCACCGGGCGCGCGGCGCACGTTTTCGCGCGCCACGGCGTCGCGCGCACCTTCCAGACCCCGCGGGTCTTCCGCGACATGAGCGCGCTCGACAACGTCCGCTTCGGGCTGGAGTTCGCAGGCCGCCGCCGCGTTCACGCCCACGACGCCTTCGACGATCCGCGGGCGATCCTCGGCTTTCTCGGCCTGGGCGAGGCGGCCGCCGTTCCAGCCGGAGCGCTCACGCCGGCGCGCCAGCGGCTGCTGGAGATCGGCATGGCGCTCGCCGCGCGCCCGCGCGTGCTGCTCCTTGACGAGGTGGCGGCCGGGCTCACGCACACGGAGCTTGAGGCGAGCGCGGCGCTCATCCGGCGGGTTCGCGACCAGCTCGGTGTCGCGGTCGTCTGGATCGAGCACGCGGTGCGCGTGCTGATGGACCACGTCGAGCGGGTCGCCGTGCTCCACCAGGGGCGCAAGATCGCCGACGGCGACCCGCGCGCGGTGTCGCGCGATCCGGCGGTGATCGAGGCCTACCTCGGCGAGGAAGGCGAACCGGAAAGGTTGGCGGCGTGAGCGCGAACCGCGCAGGGACGGCGAAGAAGGGCGCGGCGCTTGTCGCGCGGGGGCTATCGGCCGGCTACGGCGGCATCCGCGTGCTGGAGGGCGTGGATCTCGAAGTCCCGCCGGGCGAGCTGACCGTCGTCGTCGGTCCGAACGGCGCCGGAAAGACCACGCTCCTTCGCGCGCTTTCGGGCCTTCTGCCGCGATCCGGCGAGGTGCTGCTCGACGGCGAGCCGCTCCCCGAATCGCCGGCTGCGATCGTCTCGCGGGGCCTCGCCCAGGTGCCCGAGGGCCGGGCGCTCTTTCCGCACATGACGGTGCAGGAGAACCTCGAGCTCGGAGGCTATCTGCTCCCGCGCGGCGAGCGCGCGGTGCGCCTTGAGCGCGTGTTCGCCTTCTTTCCGCGTCTGGCGGAGCGCCGCGCGCAGCTTGCCGGCACCATGTCCGGCGGCGAGCAGCAGATGCTCGCTGTCGGGCGCGCGCTGATGGGGCGGCCGCGGCTCCTGATGCTGGACGAACCCTCGCTCGGCCTGGCACCGAAGATGGTGGACGAGCTGCTCGGCATCGTGCGGCGCATCCGCGACGACGGGGTGACGATCCTCCTCGTCGAGCAGAACGTCGCCAAGGCGCTCGCGATCGCCGAGGGCGCCTACGTGATCGAGCGCGGCGCGGTGGTGATGAAGGGGCCGGCGGGCAAGCTCCTTCGCTCCGAGCGCCTGCGCGCGGCCTATCTCGGCGCCGCGGCGACGCCCGGCGCGCTCACATGGAAAGGAGGACTGTTCATGTCCACGCAACAGACGACGGCGGTCACGATCGCCGCCGAGAACGCCTGGAAGGGCAAGGTCTTCAGCGGCCGCTGGCTGATGCCGAAGGGCGGCACGCGCGAGGTGATCGAGCCCGCGACCGGAAAGGTGCTCACCGAAGTGGGCATCGCCGACGCCGAGGACGTGCGCGAGGCGGCGAGGACCGCGCGCGCCGCTCAAGGCCAGTGGGCGGCCACGCCCGCGGATCAGCGCGCCGCGGTGCTCAGGCGCGCCGCGCAACTGCTGGAAGCGCACGGCGAAGCCCTGCGGCCGTGGATCATGCGCGAGACGGGCGGCATCGCGCCGAAGGCGGACAAGGAGATCCAGTTCGCCACCGAGATCCTCATCGAGGCCGCCGCGATCGCGACGCAGCCGCCGGGGCTGATGCTTCCCTCGGGCCCGAAGCGCATGAGCTTCGCGCGGCGCGTGCCGCACGGCGTGGTAGGGGTGATCTCGCCCTTCAACTTCCCGCTCATCCTCTCGACGCGCGCGGTGGCGCCGGCGCTCGCGCTCGGCAACGCGGTCGTGCTAAAGCCCGATCCGCAGACGCCGGTGACCGGCGGCTTCATCCTGGCGCGGCTCTTCGAGGCGGCGGGCCTGCCGCCCGGGCTTCTTCACGTCCTGCCCGGAGGCGCGGCGACGGGCGAAGCGCTGATCACCGATCCCGACATCGCGATGATCTCGTTCACCGGCTCCTCGGCGACCGGCCGCAAGGTGGGGGAGCTCGCCAGCCGGCACCTGAAGAAGGTGACGCTCGAGCTGGGCGGCAAGAACTCCACGATCGTGCTCGATGACGCGGATCTGGATGTGGCCGCCTCCTGCGTCGCCTGGGGTGCGTACCTGCACCAGGGCCAGATCTGCATGGCGACCGGCACGGTGCTCGCGCATCGCGCGATCGCGCGCGACCTCACCGAGCGGCTGGTGGAGAAGGCGAAGCGCCTGCCGGTCGGCGATCCCCTTTCCGGCAAGGTCGCGCTCGGCCCGCTCATCAGCGCGCGCCAGCTCGAGCGCGTGGACGGAATCGTGAAGGACGCGGTGGCGAAGGGCGCGGTGCTGCGCGCGGGCGGCAGCTACGAGAACCTCTTCTACAAGCCGACGGTGCTGGAGGAGGTGAAGCCCGGCATGCGCGTGGTGCAGGAAGAAGTCTTCGGGCCGGTGGTGGCGGTGATGGCGTTCGACTCGGACGAGGAGGCGATCGCGCTCGCCAACTCGACCGAGTACGGGCTGTCGGCGGGCGTCATCACGCAGTCGCTCGAGCGCGCGCTCGCCTTCACCGCGAAGCTGCGAACCGGAATCATCCACATCAACGACCAGACCGTGGCCGATGAACCCTGGGTGCCCTTCGGCGGCACGGGCGCCTCGGGCAACGGCGGCCGGCACGGCGGCGTCGCCAACTGGGAGGAATTCACCCAGTGGCAGTGGGTGACGATCCAGGACCGCGCGAGCGCGTATCCGTTCTGAAACGCCGGCGCTTGCCGGCCGAGCCGAGGTGCCGGCTCAGGCCGCCGGCGTGCCGGGTGGAGTTCCGGCGAGCCAGCGCTCGACCGCCCACGCGGCGAACGCGCCCGCGAACTGCGCGGCGATGAAGGCGGGCGCGTGCGCCGGCGCGATGCCGGCGAAGGTCGCGGTCATCGAGCGCGCGATCGTCACGGCCGGATTGGCGAACGAGGTGGAGGCGGTGAACCAGTAGGCGGCGGTGATGTAGGCCGCGATCGCAGCGGGCAGCGCACGGCTTGCCGTGCGCACGCCGCGCAGGATCACGAATACCAGCCCGAACGTCGCCACGGCCTCGCTCAGCCACTGGCCGGGGCTGGAGCGCGCCTTCTCCGACACCTGCCACAGCGGCACGTCGAACATGGCGTGCGCGGCGAGGACGCCCGCCACCGCGCCCAGCAGCTGCGCCGCGACGTACGGCGCGATTTCCCGCGCCGCATGAAGGCGACCGAGCGCGAGCGCGCAGGTGACCACCGGGTTGAAGTGCGCCCCGCTCGCGCCCTGGAACGCCTCGATCAGCACGAACAGCGCGCAGCCGGTCGCCAGTGCGTTGGCGAGCAGCGCAAGAGCGTCGTTTCCCTGCGCGAGGCGCTCGGCCATGATCCCCGAGCCCACGACGGCGGCAAGAAGCAGCGCCGTGCCGAGTGCCTCGGCTGCCGCGCGCCGCGCGATCATGGATGCACGCCCTGCCCGATTTCCGCCAGCCGGTTGCGCAGTGCGGGGGGGTCCAGACTCTCGATCGGGAGCGCGAGAAGCCGGTCTATGCGGGCCGATAGCTGCCCGAAGGCGGCCTCGAACGCCTTGCGCTTTTCGTCCTCGCTCCCCTGAACGGCGGCCGGGTCGGGCACTCCCCAGTGCGCCGTCACCGGCCGGCCGGGCCAGAACGGGCACTGCTCCCCGGCGGCGGAGTCGCACACCGTGATGACGATGTCCATGCGCGGCGCGTCCGGCCTTGCGAACTCGTCCCAGGATTTGGAGCGCAAGCCCTGCGTCGAGATGCCGAGCCGCTCGAGCAGCTCGAGCGCGTACGGGTTGACGCGGCCGGCCGGATGGCTGCCGGCGCTGTAGGCGACGAAGCGCCCTCCGCCGCGGGCGTTGAGATAGGCCTCGGCGAGGATCGAGCGGGCGGAATTGCCGGTGCAGAGGAACAAAACATTGTAGCGGCGCATCGGTCTGGATTATCGCCCCGATGTCAGCCGGCGGCACGGCTTTCGCTGTCACACGACCGCCGCATTGCGCCGCTAACGTCGCGCCGGTGACAGGCGGGCGGGAGATCGGAAAGGCGCCGGAACGGGTCGTGCGCGATTTCCTTCGCGCCAGCGCCGCCTATCTGCTTGTTGATCCCGGGGGGCGGGCCGAGGCTGCGGTCGCCCCGGACCGCGGGGGGCGCCGACTGCCGCAGCCGCCGCGCCGGCTGTCACACAATCGTAACGTTGCGCCTCTAAAGTTGCGGCCGGATCCCATGACGAAAGGAAGACAATGAAGCTGGTTCAAGCAGCACAGGCGCTGGCGCTCGCCGGCGCGGCGCTCGCGGCGCAGACCTCGCTCGCGCAGGGTCTCGTGAAGGTGGACGGATCGAGCACCGTGTTTCCGGTCACCGAGGCGGTGGCCGAGGAATTCCAGAAGGCGAAGAAAGGCGCCGTACGTGTGACGGTCGGTATCTCCGGCACCGGCGGCGGCTTCAAGAAGTTCTGCCGCGGCGAGACCGACATCTCCAACGCCTCGCGGCCGATCCTCAAGAAGGAGATGGAAGACTGCCAGAAGGCGGGCATCGAGTACTACGAGCTGCCGGTCGCCTTCGACGCGCTCACGGTGGTCGTGCACCCGAAGAACAACTTCCTCAAGAGCATCACCGTCGAGGAGCTGAAACGCATGTGGGAGCCGGCGGCGCAGGGGAAAATCACGCGCTGGAACCAGGTCAACCCGTCCTGGCCCGATGCCCCGCTCAAGCTCTTCGGCGCCGGGTCGGACTCCGGCACCTTCGACTACTTCACCGAGGCGATCGTCGGCAAGGCGAAATCCTCGCGCGGCGACTACACCGCCAGCGAGGACGACAACGTGCTGGTGCAGGGTGTCTCGCGCGACGTCAACGCGATCGGCTACTTCGGCTACGCCTACTACGCGGAAAACAAGGACAAGCTGAAGGCGGTGCCGATCGTCGAAAAGCCGGGCAAGCCCGCGGTTCCGCCCTCGATGGAGACGGTGCTCAACGGCAGCTATCAGCCCCTGTCGCGACCGATCTTCATCTACGTGAACGCGAAATCGCTCGCCCGGCCGGAAGTCAAGGAGTTCGTGCAGTACTACATGACCCACGGCGAAAAGCTCGCGAAGGAGGTCAAGTACGTGCCGCTTCCCTCCAAGGCCTACGCCATCGCCTGGGACCACGTGCAGAAGGGGAAAAAGGGCACGGTGTTCGGGGGCATCGCCGAGGTGGGCGTGACGATCGAGGATCTGCTCAGGCGCGAAGCGAAGCTCTGAGCGCCTCTGCGGCGGTGTCGCGCGACCCGCCGCGCGCGCAGCGCGCGGCGGGTTTTTCATTGATACCATAAGGGCCCATTTCGATGTCCGTCGCCGTGCCGGGCGAAATCCGTGCCGCGCCTCCCTCCGGGGCGCAGAAGGTCCGCCTCGCCTATCGCCGCTCGCGCATCCTGCGCGAGAAGGCGATCGAGCTTGCGCTGTTCCTCGCCGCGCTGGTGTCGGTGGCGACCACCGTCGGCATCGTCTACGTGCTGGTCAAGGAATCGCTCGCGTTCTTCCAGCACGTGCCGCTCGTCGAGTTTCTCACCGACACGCAGTGGACGCCGCTCTTCGACGACGCGCATTTCGGCATCCTGGTGCTGCTCTCGGGCACGCTGACCAGCTCCGCCGTGGCGCTCGCGATCGCGGTGCCGCTCGGCACGATCATCGCCATCTACCTGTCGGAATTCGCGCCCTTCTCGGTACGCGAGGTGGCCAAGCCCTTTCTCGAGCTGCTGGGCGGCATTCCCACCATCGTGTACGGCTATTTCGCCCTGCTGTTCGTCACGCCGCTGCTGCAGCGCATCTATCCGGAGCTTCCCGGCTTCAATCTTCTTTCAGCCGGGATCGTAATGGGAATCATGATCATTCCCTATGTCGCCTCGATCAGCGAGGACGCGATGCGCGCGGTCCCGATGAGCCTGCGCGAGGGTTCGTACGCGACAGGGGCGACGCGCTTTCAGACCGCGACCCGGGTGGTCGTGCCGGCGGCGTTCTCCGGCATCGCCTCGGCCTACATTCTCGGCATCTCGCGCGCGGTGGGCGAGACCATGATCCTCGCCATCGCCGCCGGCATGCAGCCCAATCTGACCTTCAACCCGCTCGAGCCCGCGGCGACCATCACCGCCTATATCGTGCAGGTGGCGCTCGGCGACTTGCCGCATGGTTCGATCGGCTATCAGACGATCTTTGCCGCCGGGCTGACGCTGATGCTGTTTACGCTCGCCTGCAACATCGCCGGCCACATGCTGCGGCGCAGCTTCCGCGAGGCCTACTGACATGGCGGCCCCCAAGGACCTTGCCGCGATCCGGGCCCTGATCGCCCGGCACAAGCGCTGGGATCAGGCTTTCGCGGTGTGCGGGATGCTCGCGCTGATGACGGGCGTGCTCACGTTCACGGCGCTGTTCGTGGACATGACCGTGGACGGGGTGCCGCGGCTCTCCTGGGATTTTCTCACGAGCTTTCCGTCGCGGCGGCCCGAGCAGGCCGGAATTCTGTCGGCGTGGGTCGGATCGTGCCTGGTGATGCTGGTAACGGCGTTTTTCGCGGTGCCGCTCGGCGTCGCCGCCGGCCTGTACCTCGAGGAGTACGCGCCGAAGAACTGGGTGACCGACCTCATCGAGATCAACATCACCAACCTCGCCGGCGTGCCCTCGATCGTCTACGGGCTGCTCGCCCTCGGGCTCTTCGTCTACCAGTTCGGCTTCGGCCAGTCCATCCTCTCGGCGGGCCTGACGCTCGCGCTGCTCATCCTGCCGGTGGTCATCGTCGCCACGCGCGAGGCGATCCGCAGCATTCCGCAAGGCATCCGCGAAGGCGCCTATGCGCTCGGGGCCACGCAGTGGCAAGTGTGCCGCCACCACATCCTGCCGTATTCGTCCGCCGGGATCCTCACCGGCGTCATCATCGGGATGGCGCGCGCGATCGGCGAGACCGCGCCGGTGATCACCATCGGCGCGCTCACCTTCATTGCGTTCCTGCCGCCCGCGCCGCTCAAGTCCGAGCCGCCGTATCTTTCGTTCGACTGGGTGATGTCGCCTTTCACCGTGATGCCCATCCAGATGTTCAACTGGACCTCGCGGCCGGAAGCGGCCTTTCATCAGAACGCCGCCGCCGCGGGGTTCATCCTCGTGCTCATGACGCTGGCGATGAACGGCCTGGCGATCTGGTTGCGCTACCGTCTACGGAGAAAGATCAAATGGTGACGCCGATGTCCGCGATTTCGCTCGCCGCCGTAGTGGAGAACCGTTCCGAAGCCGAGGAGGTGCGTGCGCCGAAGGCCGAGGTTCGCAACCTGAGCTTCTACTACGGTGACTATCGGGCGCTCAAGGATCTCAACCTGGTCGTGCACGAGCATTGCGTCACTGCGCTCATCGGTCCTTCGGGTTGCGGCAAGTCCACGTTCCTGCGCTGCTTCAACCGCATGCACGACCTCTATCCGGGCAACCGCTACGAGGGCGAGATCCGGCTGTATCCGGACGACATGAACCTGCTCGGCCCGGGGGTGGACCCGATCGAGGTGCGCATGCGCCTGGCGATGGTCTTCCAGAAGCCCAATCCGTTCCCCAAGTCCATCTTCGAGAACGTCGCCTACGGCCTGCGCGTGCGCGGCGAGCGCTCGCGGCGCGCGCTCGCCGACAAGGTCGAGGCGGCGCTGCGCGGCGCGGCGCTGTGGGACGAAGTGAAGGATCGGCTGGAGGAGCCTGCGTTCAATCTCTCGGGCGGCCAGCAGCAGCGCCTGTGCATCGCGCGCGCGCTCGCCACCGATCCGGAGATCCTGCTCTTCGACGAGCCGACCTCGGCGCTCGATCCGATCGCCACCGCGAGCATCGAGGAGCTGATCACGGAGCTCAAGTCGCGGGTGACGATCCTCATCGTCACACACAACATGCAGCAGGCGGCGCGGGTGTCGGACTTCACCGCCTACATGTACCTCGGCGAGCTGATCGAGTTCGGCCGCACCGACCAGCTCTTCATCAAGCCGAAGCACAAACAGACCGAAGACTACATCACGGGGAGATTCGGATGACGAATCGCCGCAAGTGCTGTTGCGGCGAGGCTGACCTTTCACGAAGCGGAGCGGCGTGCAAGGTCAAGCGGCGCAGCCGCGGCCGCGGCGACGATCCCACCGGGCGGTCCGGATAGGAGGGCCCATGCCAGTGACCGAGCACATCTCCAAGGCTTTCGAGGCCGACCTCGAGACGACGCGCACGCGCGTCCTGCAGATGGGGGGACTGGTGGAGGCGCAGATCCTCGCCGCGATGCGCGCCTACGCGACCGGCGATGCGGCGCTCATCGAGCAGGTGATCGAGAACGACAAGCGCGTCAACGGCTACGAGGTCTCGATTGACAGCGCCTGCAGCCACATCGTGGTGCGGCGCCAGCCGGCGGCGAGCGACCTGCGCCTGATCATGGGGATCTCGAAGATCGTGACGGATCTGGAGCGCATCGGCGACGAGGCGGAGAAGATCGCTCGCATGGCGCGCGCGCTGCATCAGCACGGCCCGCAGCATACGCAGCGCTTTCCGGCGGTCCGGCTCGCGGCCGATACGGCGGTGCGCATGCTGCGGCAGGCGCTGGATGCCTTCGCGCGCCTGGACGCGGTCGCCGCCGCCGAGGTGCTGAAGGAGGATCCGGTGCTCGACTCGGAGTTCAGCGCCGTCCTGCGGCAGGTCATCACCTACATGATGGAGGATCCGCGCACGATCACCGCCGGCCTGGAGATCGTCTGGGTGGCGAAAGCGGTCGAGCGCATCGGCGACCACGCCAAGAACGTCGCCGAGCAGGTGATCTACATCGTGCGCGGAACCGATGTGCGGCACACCTCGTTCGCCGACGTGGAGCGGGAGCTGTCGAAGGGCTGAAGGGCTCGCCCCATGTCGGCGACGGTGCTCATCGTGGAAGACGAGCCGGCGATCCTCGAGCTGGTCGCGGTGAATCTGGAGCACGCCGGCTTCCGCGCGCTGCGTGCGGCGAGCGCCGAGGAAGCGGCGCGACTGCTTGCGCAGGCGCTGCCCGATCTCGTGCTGCTCGACTGGATGCTGCCCGGCCAGTCGGGACTCGCGCTCGCGCGCCGGCTCCGCACCGACGCCCGTACGCGCGAGCTTCCGATCATCTTTCTCACCGCGCGCGCCGACGAGCCGGACCGGATTGCGGGGCTGGAGGCGGGCGCCGACGATTACATCGTCAAGCCCTTCTCGACCCGCGAGCTGGTGGCGCGCATCCGCTCGGTGCTCAGGCGCCGCAAGCCGCACCGCGGCACCGAGGCGATGGAGATCGCCGGCCTGAGGCTCGATCCGGCGGCGCATCGCGTGACCGGCAACGGGCGGCCGATCGCGCTCGGACCGACCGAGTTCCGGCTGCTGCGGTTTCTGATGGCGCATCCGAATCGGGTGTATTCGCGCAAGCAGCTGCTCGATGAGGTCTGGGGCGATCACGTGTTCATCGAGGAACGCACGGTGGACGTTCACATCCGCCGCCTGCGGCAGGCGCTCGCGGCGAGCGGCCACGATGCGCTGATCGAGACCGTGCGCGGCGCGGGCTACGCGCTGCGCGCCGATGTGGCGGTCCCGACCCGGGACTGAGCCAGCGTGGGCCTGCTCGCGCTCGTTCTTGGGGTGGTGGCGGCGCTCCTTGCCGTGGCGCTCTGGCGCGAGCGGCGCGAGCTCGGCAGACTGCGCGACTGGGCTGCGCAGCCTCGGCTGAGCGATCCGCCGGAAGGCGAGGGCGTCTGGGGCGAGGTGTTCGATCACCTGCACCGGCATCGGCGCGCAAACCTGCGCCGGCGACGCCGGCTCGCGGAGCTGATCGTACGCCAGCGGCGCGCGGCGCAGGCGCTGCCGTACGGGGTGGCGATGCTCGAAGCGGGGCTGCGCCTCGACTGGTGCAACCGGGCGGCCGCCGATCACCTCGGGCTCGACCCCGAGCGCGACCGCGGCCAGCCGATCGCGAACTTCGTGCGCGAGCCCGCCTTCGTCAAGTATCTCGACGCGGGTGACTTCTCGCAGCCGGTGCGCATCGTGCGCGGGAGCGAGCGCACCCTGGCGCTGCAGCTCGTGCCGTTCGGCCAGGACGAGCACCTGCTGCTGTCGCAGGACGTGACCGGCGCCGAGCGGCTGGAGGCGATGCGCCGCGACTTCGTCGCCAACGTCTCGCACGAGTTGCGCACGCCGCTCACCGTGCTCTCCGGCTTTCTGGAGACGATCCGCGACCTCAAGCTCGATGCCGACCGCGTGAGGGACTACGTCGCGCTCATGGCGCCGCAGGCCGAGCGCATGAAGCGGCTGATCGAGGACCTTCTCACGCTCTCGGCGCTGGAGCATTCTCCGCCGCCGCCCGCCGAGGAGCGGATCGTGGTGCGTCCGCTGCTCGAGCGCATGCGCGCCGAGGCAGAGGCGCTCTCGGGCGGGCGGCACCGGATCACGCTCTCGGTCGAGGGCGCGCACGATCTGGCCGGCGCCGAATCCGAGATCGCGAGCGCTTTCCTCAACCTCGTAAGCAACGCCGTGCGCTATACGCCCGAGGGCGGCGAAGTGCGCCTAGTGTGGCGCTCGGGCGAGGAGGGCGCGGAATTCACGGTCGAGGACACCGGAATCGGCATCGCGCCGGAGCACATTCCGCGCCTCACGGAGCGCTTCTACCGGGTGGACCGGGGCCGCTCGCGCGAGACCGGCGGCACGGGCCTGGGGCTCGCGATCGTCAAGCATGCGCTCGCGCGCCACGACGCGACGCTCGCGATCGAGAGCACGCCGGGCAAGGGCAGCCGCTTCAGCGCGCGCTTTCCCGCGGCGCGGCTGTTGCCGGTCGAACCCGATCCAGTCGCGCCGGAAGGACGGGCGCGCGCCGCCGGCCGGTAGACTGCGGCAGCGCGGGATCTGCGCCGCGGCGGCAAGTGGCGCGGCAAGCGCCGCAACCCGAGCGCACCGCACCGTGCCGCGTGCTCAGTGCGGCTTCTTCGCCTCGCCGTGGCCCGGCGCGGTCTTCAGGGGTCGGGCGGGAGCCTTCACCTCGACGGTCCGGCGCTTGCCATCCTTGCCCTCGAAGGTGAGCGTGATCGGCACCGTGTCGCCTTCCTTCACCTGGGTCTTCAGCTCCATCAGCATCACGTGGTAGCCGCCGGGCTTCAGTTCCACACCCTTGCCCGCCGGGACTGCGATCGAGGGGACCGCACGCATCTTCATCACGCCCTGTTCCATCGCCATTTCATGCAGCTCGACCACGCCGGCGACGGGCGAGGAGGCCGCAACGAGCCTGGCGTCCTCGTTCGATTCCAGTTTCATGAAGGCGCCGGTCGTCTTCTGCTGGGGCACGGTGGCGCGAACCCACGGATCCTTCACCGTCACCTGCGCGAAGGCCGCCGTGGCGGCAAGCAGAAAAAACGATGCGAGAAGCGTTCTGGTCATCGGAGATCTCCATTGCATTCGTGTCAGGACGCCTGCTTCAGAAGCAGGCGCACGTCATGGGCGAATTGCTCGGCGCCGAGCGCGTGCGACAGGCCGACGCGCAACCGCCCTTGCGGGTCGAAGAGGTAAGTCATGGTGCTGTGATTGACCGTGTAGGCGCTGCCGGTCGGGACCTTCTCGTAGAAGACCTTGAACTCGTCGGCCACGCGGCGAACCTCCTCCGGGGTGCCCCGCAGAGCGAGAAACGTCGGGTCGAACGCCGCGATGTACTCGCGCAGCAGCTCGGCGCTGTCTCGTTCCGGATCCACGGTGATGAAGATCACCTGCAGCCGGTCGCCGTTGGCGCCGAGCTTCTTCTTCGCCTCGACCGCCCGCGCGAGCGCGGTCGGGCACGCGTCCGGGCACTGCACGAAGCCGAAGAAGACGGCGACCACCTTGCCGCGGAAGTCCGCGAGCGAACGCACCCGCCCCTCCGGATCCCGCAGGTGGAAGTCCTTGCCCCACGACGCTCCCGTGAGGTCCACGCCCGCGAATCTGTCACCCTCCGCGCCGCAGCCTGCGAGCGCCAGGGCGAGCATCAGCCATCCACAAAACCTTCTCACCGTTCCTCCGTCGCCACGGGAAGAACAACCCGAAAACTCCGCGCCCCGGCCGTTTGCCGGCGGCGCTTGCACGGCCGATTCAGAGGATGCGGGGCGGCGCCCGGGAGCGGGCGGGCGGAGACCGACGGGAAGCGAAATCCGCGACATCCGCGGCCGGTGCTTGCGCCGTCGCAAGCGGCGCGGGCGCCGCCCCCGACGCGGCGCACGGGACGGCGAAACCCCTTTCGCATCCGGTCAGACAGAGACTGCACAGCACGTGGCCCGCCGCGATCGTGCCGCCGTCGGGCGGGATCGCCACCCCGGGGCGGGCGGCCTCGGATGAGCACAACTCCGCGGCCGGTAGCCGGAGGCGCGCCTGCGCGTGCGCGACGACCGGCCACAGCGACTGCGCCGCGATCGCCGCCAGGGCGAGCAACGTGATCAAGCGGGATCGGAACCTTTCGAGCCTCATCGTTCGTTCGGCGGGGGCGCGGCCGGAGTCTAGCACCGCGTCGCGCTAGCCACGTACCGCGAGCCGCCTTTCGGCGCCGACCGAGGTCACAGTGAACTTTCGGCCCACCGCGCGCCAGTGCCCCGCTTCGGACTCGAGCGCGGCCGCCGACAGCGGATTACGCTGCAGCCAGTCCGCCGGCAGCGCGATCGAAAATCCTTCCTCGCTCGCCCGGACGTGAAGCGGCGGAAGCTCGATGTCCGCGCGGCGGCGCAAGAGCAGCGCCGCGATGCGCAGGGCGAACACCATGCGCCAGTCGGACTCCTCCAGGTCCTCGTCACGCAGCTTGGCGAGCTTGCCGCGGTGCGCGAGCACCAGACGCGCAAGGCGCGCCTGTTCCAGGCGCGAGAACCCCGGCAGGTCGGCGTGGGCGAGCAGGTAGGCCGAATGCTTGTGGTACTGCGAATGCTCGATGGCCAGACCGATTTCCGCGAGCAGTGCGGCCCAGCCGAGCAGCAGTCGGTCGGCCTCGTGCTCGGGGCCGGCGCGCCGCGGCTCGAGCTGCTCATGGATGCGCAGGGCGAGCGCGCGCACGCGCTCGCCCTGCGCCGGGTCCACGTGGTAGCGCTCGATCAGCTGCGCCACCGTCGTGGCGCGCACGTCCCGCTGCTCGACGCGCCCGAGCAGATCGTAGAGTACGCCGTGGCGCAACGCGCCTTCGGCGATGCCCAGCCGCTCGACCCCGAGTTCGTCGAGCAGCGCTCCCAGAATCGCCACGCCCCCCGGCAGCACCGGCGCGCGGCCCGGCCGCAGCCCGGCGATGCGATCGGGATCGGCGTGTTCGAGCTTGATGAGCAACGCGCGCAGCCGCTCGACACCCTCGCGCGTGATCCCCTCATCGGTCCAGCCCTGCGCGAGCAGGATCGCCTCGATCGCGCGCACGGTGCCGGAGGCGCCGATCGCCTCCTGCCAGCCGCGGGCGCGGTAGGCGCCGGCCACCGCGGCGAGCTCCTGGCGAGCGGCCATCTCCGCCGCCTTCATCCGCGGCTTGTCCACCCGTCCGTCGGGGAAGAACCGCAGGCTCGCGCTGACGCATCCGATGTAGAGCGACTCGGTGAGCTGCGGCTCGAGACCTGCGCCGATGATGAGCTCGGTCGAACCGCCGCCGATGTCCACCACCAGCCGCCGGTGCGCGGCCGGCGGCAGCGTGTGCACGACGCCGAGGTAGATGAGGCGCGCCTCCTCGCGGCCGGCGATCACCTCGATCGGAAATCCGAGGACGCGGCGCGCCTCGCGTAGGAACTGCGGCGCGTTCTTCGCCACGCGCAGCGCGTTGGTGCCCACGGCGCGCACCGCGTCGCGCGGCATGCCGCGCAGCCGCTCGCCGATCCGGCCGAGGGCTTCCAGGGCGCGCGCCTGCGTGGCGCGGTCCAGGCGCTTGTCGGGTCCGAGCCCCGCGCCGAGGCGGACCGGTTCACGTACGGCGTCAAGGGGATAGATCACGCCGCCGGCGGCGCGGGCGACCAGCAGGTGAAAGCTGTTCGAACCGAGGTCTACGGCGGCGAGAACGTCGGGCCGGGACATGCGGGGCAAGTTAACACCCCGCGCACGCAGTCGCAAACGGCGTCACATTTCCTTCATCCGGCGGAAATAGAATTAGGCTTGAATCGGGCCGCCCTGTTCGGCGGCCCGCCCTGGCGATGACCCGCAAGGCCTTTCCGCCGACGCACTTCCTCAACCGCGAACTGGGCGTGCTCGCGTTCAACCGCCGGGTGCTCGCCCAGGCGGTGGACGAATCGGTGCCGCTGCTGGAGCGGCTGCGCTTTCTCACCATCGTGTCGTCGAACCTCGACGAGTTCTTCGAGATCCGCGTCGCCGGCCTCAAGGAGCAGATCAAGCTCGGCGTGAAGGTCGCCGGTCCCGACGGCCGGACCCCCGTCGAGGTGTTCGAGCTGGTTTCCGAGGAGGCGCATGCGCTGGTCGCCGAGCAGTACCGGCTGCTCAACGACGTGCTGTTGCCGGCGCTCGCGCGCGAGGGGATCGTCTTTCCGCGGCGCGAGTCCTGGACCGAGGCGCAGCGTGCCTGGGTGCGTGAATACTTCATGCGCGAGCTGCTGCCGGTGCTCACGCCGATCGGCCTGGACCCGGCGCACCCGTTTCCGCGCGTGCTCAACAAGAGCCTCAATTTCGCGATCGAGCTGGAGGGGCGCGACGCCTTCGGGCGCACCTCCCGCAATGCGATCGTGCAGGCGCCGCGCGCGCTGCCGCGCGTGATTCGCATGCCGGCGCAGGTCGCCGGCGCGCCGCATGCCTTCGTGTTCCTGTCCTCGATCCTGCACGCTCACGTGGACGAGCTTTTCACCGGCATGCAGGTGAAGGGCTGCCACCAGTTCCGGGTGACGCGCAACTCGGACCTGTTCGTGGACGAGGAGGAGATCAAGAACCTCAGGATCGCGGTGCAGAGCGAGCTGCTGCACCGGCATTTCGGCGACGCGGTGCGGCTGGAGGTGGCGCAGAACTGCCCGCAGGAAGTGGCCGAGTTCCTGCTGCAGCAGTTCGGACTCGGTCCGCGGGACCTCTATCGCGTGGACGGACCGGTAAACCTGTATCGGCTGCGCGAGGTGCCCGACCAGGTGGAGCGACCCGATCTGCTTTACCCGGCCTTCCGGCCGGGCGTGCCCGAGGCGCTTGCGCGCGAGCGCGACATCTACGCGGCGCTGCGCGCGGGCGATGTGCTGCTGCACCATCCGTACGAGTCCTTTGCCCCGGTCGTCGAGCTGATGCGCACCGCGGTCACCGATCCGAAGGTTCTCGCCATCAAGATGACGGTGTACCGCACCGGTACCGATTCGGAGCTGATGGAGATCCTTGTCGAGGCGGCCCGCCGCGGCAAGGAAGTCACGGTCGTCGTCGAGCTGATGGCGCGGTTCGACGAGGAAGTGAACATCGGCTGGGCCTCGCGCCTGGAGGAGGCCGGCGCGCACGTCGTCTACGGCGTGGTCGGACACAAGACGCACGCCAAGATGGCGCTGGTCGTGCGGCGCGAGGATGGCCCCGAGGGTCCGGTGCTGCGGCGCTACGCGCACCTCGCCACCGGCAACTACCACCTGCGCACGGCTCGCCAGTACACCGATTTCGGCCTGCTCACCGCCAACGAGGACATGGCCGCCGACGTGAACGAGGTGTTCAAGCAGCTGACGGGCTTGGGGCGCGCGAGCCGCATGAAGTACCTGTGGATCTCGCCTTTCACGCTTCACCGCAAGCTGGTCGCGGCGGTGCGCAACGAGGCGCGCATCGCACGCGAGGGCCGGCCGGCGCGCATCATGGCGAAGTTGAACGCCTTGCTCGAGCCCGAGCTGATCGAGGAGCTGTACGCCGCCTCCCAGGCCGGCGTGCAGGTGGACCTCATCGTGCGCGGGGCGTGCGCGCTCCGGCCCGGCGTGCCGGAGCTGTCGGACAACATCCGCGTGCGCTCGGTCGTCGGGCGGTTCCTGGAGCACGCGCGCGTGTTCCTGTTCGGCAACGACGGCGCCGACGATGTCTACCTCACCAGCGCCGACTGGATGGACCGCAATTTCTTCCGCCGCATCGAACTGGCCTTTCCGGTGCTCGATCCCGGGCTCAAGGCGCGCGTCGTGCGCGAGGGGCTCGAGGCGTACCTGCAGGACAGCGCGCAGAGCTGGCTGATGAACGCCGAGGGCGGCTACGAGCGCGCGCCGCGCCGCGGCCGCGCCCGCCCGGTGCAGGAAGAACTGCTCGCCAGACTGGGTGCGAGCGACTGGTCGCGCCAATCGCGCGCCGAGGCCGACGAGATGGCCGGCATGGCGAACGCCTAGCGGGCGGCCGCCCGGCCCGTGCGCCCGCGCAGAAATCGCAGCAGCGGCTCGCCGGCCTGCTCCAGCGAGCCCGTGTTGAAGATCGTGAGCGCCGCATCCGGCACCTGCGCGAACGCCGCGCCGTTGCGCGCCAGGCGCCGCAACGCCTCGCCGCGGGGCTCGCGGCCGCGCAGCGCCAGGCGCCGCGCGAGCACGAGCGCGGGCGCGGTGACGTGCACCGCCTCCAGGGCCGGGAAGCGCCGCCGCGCCTCCGCGAGATTCTCGCGCGAGCCGTTGACGACGACGGTGGCGCCGTCGGCGAGCCAGCGCTCGATGACGCACGGCACGCCGTAGCGGTAGCCGTTCGCGCGCCATTCGAGCGCGAACGCGCCGGCGGCGGCGAGCGCCTCGAACCGCGCCTCGGTCACCGGAATGTCGGCGCTGCCGCCGGGGGCAAGTCGCGTCACCAGGCGCGGCGCGAAGCGCACGCCATCGGTCCGATCAACGTGCGCCTGCACCCAGCCGATCACACTGTCCTTGCCCGCGCCGGAGGGCCCGACGACGAGGACCAGTCGCCCGGCGCCGTTCGCGCCGTCGTTCACAAAAGCGTCACGCACGGCCGATAGCATCGCGCCTCGATGTTGCAGGCGATTGACGATGCGGCGCGCCGCGACTGGATGGGCGTGCTCGCGCGCGCCCCGCTCGCGATGCTGGAGCAATGGGCGCGCGCGGCACAGCTCGCCGGATCGCTGCCGGCGCGCGTCTGGCTGCGCGCTCCGGAAACGGGACTCGTGATGCTGCGCGCGCGCGCCGGCGGCGGCGTGCGCTTCAACCTCGGCGAGATGACGGTCACCCGCTGCGCGCTGCGCATCGACTCGGGCGAAGTCGGCATCGCCTACGTGCCCGGGCGCTCGGCGCGCAAGGCGGAACTGGCCGCGCTCGCCGACGCGCTGCTTCAGCGCCCCGATCGGCGCGAGGCGGTTCGGGCCCGGCTGATCGAGCCGGTGCGCGCGCGGCTGCGCGCCGAGGCCGAGCGCGCGGCGCGCAAGACCCAGGCGACGCGCGTGGAGTTCTTTACCGTCGCCCGGGCGCCGGGAGAGCCCGCGTGAGCGCCGCGCTCATGGACCGGATCGTCGCCGGCCTCGGCGACCCGGTGTTCGACGCCCAGCGTGTGTTCCGCGCCGCGCTGCGCGCCATGTCGCGGCCGGGTACCGTCGTCGCGGTGCCGGCGCAGATCGGCGCGCTGCCCGGCGTGCATCCGGCCGCCGGCGCGTTGCTTCTCGCCCTGCTCGGCCCGGAGACCCGGCTGTGGTTGTCGCCGTCCTTTTCCGACGGCGTGGTCGCGGCGAACCTGCGCTTTCACACCGGGTGCGCGGCGGTGGCCGATTGCGGCGAGGCCGACTTCGCGCTCGTCGGCTCGCCGGCGGAGCTGCCGCCGCTTGCGGCCTTCCCGGCGGGCAGCGACGAGCATCCGGAGCGCTCGGCGAGCATCGTGCTGCAGGTGGCGGCGCTCTCGGACAGGGGCGGATGGCGCTTGAGCGGCCCGGGCGTGGCCGGCGAACTGAGGCTCGGCGTCGCGGCGCTCGACGCGGGCTTTGTCGCGCAATGGGCCGACAACCATCGCCGCTTTCCGCGCGGCGTGGATCTGTACCTCGCCTGCGGCGAACGGCTGTGTGCGCTCGCGCGCACCACGCGCATCGAGGCCTGAGCGTGTACGTCGCGGTCAAGGGCGGCGAGCGGGCGATCGAGAACTCGCTGCGGCTTCTTGCCGAGGCGCGCCGCGGCGATCCCGCGGTGCCGGAACTGTCGGTCGCGCAGGTGCGCGAGCAGCTGCGACTCGCCGTGGACCGCGTCATGACCGAGGGCTCGCTCTACGACCCGGATCTCGCGGCGCTCGCGCTCAAGCAGGCGCGCGGCGACGCGGTGGAAGCGATCTTTCTCGTGCGCGCCTACCGCACCACGCTGCCGCGCCTGGGGTACTCGCTGCCGCTCGACACCGCGCGCATGCGGCTTGCGCGGCGCATCTCGGCCGCCTTCAAGGACCTGCCCGGCGGTCAACTGCTCGGCCCGACGTTCGACTACACGCAGCGGCTGCTCGACTTCGCGCTCGAGTCGCCGTCCTCGCCGCCCCCCGCGCCGGAGGCGCCGGCAAGCGCGGCCGCGGTGCCGGGAGTGCTGGAGCTGCTCGCCGCCGAGGGCCTCATCGAGTCGCACGCGCCGGAGGACGACTCCGTCGAGCCGCCGGACCTCACGCGAGAGCCGCCGGCGTATCCCGCCTCGCGCGCGGCTCGGCTGCAGAACCTCGCGCGCGGCGACGAGGGGTTTCTGCTCGCGCTCGGCTATTCGACGCAGCGCGGCTACGCCCACAGCCATCCGTTCGCCGGCGAGATCCGGCACGGCACCGTCGAGGTCGAGCTGGTGCCCGAAGAGCTCGGCTTTCCCATCGTCATCGGCGAGGTCGAGCTCACCGAGTGCCAGATGATCAACCAGTTCGCCGGCTCCAAGACTTGTCCGCCCCAGTTCACGCGCGGCTACGGCCTCGCGTTCGGGCATTGCGAGCGAAAGGCGATGGCGATGGCGCTGGTGGATCGGGCGCTGCGCGCGCGCGAACTGGGCGAGGCGGTGACCGCGCCCGCGCAGATGGAGGAGTTCGTGCTCGCGCATTCGGACTGCCTCGAGGCGAGCGGCTTCGTGCAGCACCTGAAGCTGCCCCACTACGTGGATTTCCAGTCCGAGCTGGAGCTGATCCGGCGCCTGCGGGCCGGCTCCGGTGCGCCGGCGGCATGAACGCGCCGACCGCCCTCGCCTCGGTGCGCCGCGCCGGGGAGCGCACGCGCTACAACTTCGCCTATCTCGACGAGCGGACCAAGCGCATGATCCGGCGCGCGATCCTCAAGGCGGTGGCGATCCCGGGTTATCAGGTGCCGTTCAGCTCGCGCGAGATGCCGCTGCCCTGGGGCTGGGGCACCGGCGGCATGCAGGTCACCGCCGCGGTGCTCGGGCCGCACGACGTGCTCAAGGTGATTGACCAGGGCGCCGACGACACCGTCAACGCCGTCAACATCCGGCGCTTTTTCGAGCGCACTGCCGGGGTGCGGACCACGACGCGCACCGCCGAGGCCACCCTGATCCAAACGCGGCACCGCATTCCGGAGACGCCGCTCACGGAAGACCAGATCGTCGTCTTCCAGGTGCCGGTGCCCGAACCGCTGCAGCGGCTGGAGCCGCGCGAAACCGAGACGCGGCGCATGCACGCGCTCGCCGACTACGGACTGATGCACGTCAAGCTCTACGAGGACATCACGCGCCACGGGCGCATCGCCACCTCCTACGACTACCCGGTGACGGTGAACGGCCGCTACCTGATGTCGCCGTCTCCGATCCCGAAGTTCGACAACCCGAAGCTCGATCGCTCGCCGGCGCTCATGCTCTTCGGCGCCGGACGCGAAAAGCGCATCTACGCGCTGCCGCCGTACACGCCGGTGGCGAGCCTCGGCTTCGAGGACCATCCCTTCGAGGTGCAGCGCTGGGACGCGGCCTGCGCGCTGTGCGGATCGCGCGAGAGTTTCCTCGACGAGGTGATCACCGACGATCGCGGCGGGCGGATGTACGTCTGCTCGGACACCGACTGGTGCGCCGGCCGGCGCGCGCAGGGCGAACGTGCATGAACGAGGAACCGATCCTGCGTGCATCGGGCCTCGCGAAGCGCTACGGCGCGCGCGTCGCGCTCGAGGACGTGTCGCTCGAGCTCTGGGAGGGCGAAGTGCTCGCGGTGGTGGGCGAATCGGGCTCCGGCAAGAGCACGCTGCTTGCCGTGCTCGCCGGCCGGGTCGCGCCCGACGCCGGCCGGGTCGAGTACCGTACCCGGCACGAGGGCTGGCGCGACGTGCACGCGATGTCGGAAGCGGCGCGGCGCATGCTGGAGCGCACCGACTGGGGGTTCGTGCACCAGCGGCCGGAGGACGGCCTGCGCATGACGGTCTCGGCCGGCGCCAACGTCGGCGAGCGCCTGATGGGACTGGGAGCGCGCCACTACGGGCGGATCCGGTCACAGGCGGCGCACTGGCTCGAGCAGGTCGAGATGGACCCGGCACGCATGGATGACGCGCCGCTTTCGTTCTCCGGCGGCATGCGCCAGCGGCTGCAGATCGCGCGCAACCTGGTGACGAGGCCGCGCCTGGTGTTCATGGACGAGCCGACCTCGGGACTCGACGTCTCGGTGCAGGCGCGCTTGCTCGATCTGCTGCGCGGCCTCACGCGGCGCCTGGCGCTCGCGGCGGTGGTGGTGACGCACGATCTCGGTGTCGCCCGCCTGCTCGCCGAGCGCATGATGGTGCTCAAGGACGGCCGGGTGGTCGAGACGGGGCTTGCCGACCAGGTGCTCGACGACCCGCAGCATCCGTACACGCAGCAGCTCGTGTCGTCGGTCATCACGCCGTGAGCGAGCCGGCCGTCGCCATCCGGGGTCTTGCCAAGTCGTTCTTCCTGCACGCACAGGGCGGGGTCGAGCTGCGCGTGCTGCACGGGGTGTCGCTCGACGTGCGCGCCGGCGAGTGCGTCGCGCTCGAGGGCCGCTCCGGCGCCGGCAAGAGCACCCTGCTCAAATGCGTCTACGGCAGCTATCGCCCGAGCGGCGGCTCGATCCGCGTGCTCGGGCACGAGGTGGTGGGCGCGCCCGCGCGCAAGCTGCTCGCGCTGCGGCGCGAGGCGCTCGGCTACGTCAGCCAGTTCCTGCGCGCGGTGCCGCGCGTGCCTGCGCTCGACGTGGTCGCCGAGCCGCTGCTGGAGCGCTGCGGCGAGGATGCGGAGGCGGCGCGGGCGGCGCGGCGGACCGCCGAGCGGCTGCTCCTCGCCCTGCGCGTGCCGATGCGGCTGTGGGGGGTGCCGCCGGCCACGTTCTCCGGCGGCGAGCAGCAGCGCGTCAACATCGCACGCGCGCTCGCGAGCCCGCGACCGGTGCTGCTCCTGGACGAGCCGACGGCGTCGCTCGACGCGGAGAACCGCGCGACGGTGGTCGCGCTGATCAGCGAGCTGCGTCGCGCCGGCGCCGCCATTCTCGGCATCTTTCACGATGCGCAGGTGCGCGATGCGCTCGCGACGCGCGTCTTCGACCTGGAGCGCGGGCGATGAACGGCGCGGAATTCGCGTTGCGCAACGCGCGTGTGGTCACCGCGGGCGAGGTCGTTTTCGGCTCCGTGCAGGTGCGCGGCGGGCGCATCGTCGCGGTGGACCCGGGGGCAGGCCTCGCCGGCGTGGACCTCGACGGCGACTACCTGCTGCCGGGCCTGGTCGAGCTGCACACCGACAACCTCGAGCGGCATCTGATGCCGCGGCCTAAAGTGAGCTGGCCCGAGCTGCCTGCGGTCCTTGCGCACGACGCCGAGGTCGCGGCCGCCGGCATCACCACCGTCTTCGACGCCCTCGGCGTGGGCGACGCCGATCCGCAGGCGGTGCGCGCGCAGAATCTCGCGCCGCTTCTGCGCGCGCTGGATGCCGCGGCGGATGCGGCGCTGCTGCGCGCCGAGCACCGCGTGCATGCGCGCATCGAGCTGCCGGCGCCGAACGCCTGCGCGCTGTTCGAGCCCTTCGCCGAGCACCCGCGCGTCGGCCTGGTGTCGCTCATGGACCACACGCCGGGCCAGCGCCAGTGGGAGGACATCGAGCAGGCGCGGGTGTACTACTGCGGAAAGAAAGGGTGGTCGGCGTCGGAATTCGAGCGCATGCTCGCCGAGTCGCGTGACCTGCAGGCGCGCCATGCCGGGCCGAACCGGCGATTCTTCTGCGACTGGGCGCGGCGCCGCGCGGTGCCGCTCGCGAGCCACGACGACACGCGTCCCGAGCACGTCGCCGAGGCGCACGCCGACGGCGCGACCATCTGCGAGTTTCCGACGCGGCTGGAGGCGGCGCGCGCGGCGCGCAGCCGCGGCATGACGATCGTCGCCGGCGCGCCCAACCTGGTGCGCGGCGGTTCGCACTCGGGCAACGTGGCCGCGCTCGAGCTGGCGCGGCACGGGCTGCTCGATGCGCTGTCTTCCGACTACGTGCCCGCAAGCCTTCTCGTCGGCGCGTTTCGGCTCGTGACGCAGGCCGACTTCACCGTCGCGCAGGCGATGGCGCGCGTGAGCCTGAACCCGGCGCGCGCCGCGGGGCTCACCGACCGCGGCGAGATCGCGCCGGGGCTGCGCGCCGATCTGGTCCAGGTGCGACTGGCCGGGGAGCAGCCCGTCGTGCGCGCGGTCTGGCGCGAAGGCAGGCGCATCGCCTGACCGCGCGCAGTCAAAAAACCTTCAACGCGCTGTCACCAGCGGTCGCTACAGTGTCCGGCGTTCGCTGGCAGCAGTCCGCGATGGAACCCGCAATCCGCATCACGAATCTCACGAAGTCGTTCGGCGCGCGGCGCGCGTTGGAGGCGGTCAACCTCGAAATCCTTCCCGGCGAGATGGTGGCGCTGATCGGCGCATCCGGCTCGGGCAAGAGCACGCTGCTTCGCGCGATCGCCGGACTGCTGTGTGCGGATCGCGGCACGGGCGAGGTGCAGGTGAACGGCCGGCTGGTGCAGCGCGACGGCCGCCTTGCGCCCGACATCCGCGCCGTGCGGGCCGGCATCGGCTTCGTGTTCCAGCAGTTCAATCTGGTCGGACGCCTGTCGCTCTTCACCAACGTGATGACCGGCACGCTGCACCGCATGCCGCTGTGGCGCAGTCTGCCGCGCTGGTTCCGCGCCGAGGATGCGCGGCGGGGCCTGGAGGCGCTTGCGCGCGTCGGCATCGCCGAGTTCGCCGCGCAACGCGCCTCGACGCTCTCGGGCGGCCAGCAGCAGCGCGGCGCGATCGCGCGCGCTCTGGTGCAGGGCGCGCGCGTCGTGCTCGCCGACGAGCCGATCGCCTCCCTCGACCCCGAATCGGCGCGCCGGGTGATGGAAATCCTTGCGGCGATCCATAGGGAAGACGGCTGCACGGTCCTTGTGTCGCTCCACCAGGTGAACGTGGCGCTGCGCTACTGCCCGCGCACCATCGCCCTGCGCGCCGGGCGGGTCGTCCACGACGGGCCCTCAGCGCGGCTCACCGCACCGCTGCTGCGCGAGCTCTACGGCGCCCAGGCCGACGAGCTGCTCGCCATGCCGGATCCGATTTCGATGCTCGGGCGCCGTGAAGAGGCGGCGGGCGCCCGGGATGCCCTGCAGGCGGCGCAAGCCGCCTGAGAAAAGCCGCTCGCCATCCGCAAAAGGAGTGTCGTCATGCTGAGGAAACTGTTTGCCGCACTGGCCGCCGCGGCGGCGCTCGCGTCGCCCGCCGCGTCGCAACCGCCGTCCGAGATCAACTTCGGGATCATTTCCACCGAGGCGACCCAGCTGCTCAAGCAGGAGTGGCAGGCGCTGCTCGAGGATCTGCAGAAGCACCTCGGCATCCGGGTGAACGCATTTTTCGCGCCCGACTACGGCGGCATCATCGAGGCGATGCGCTTCGGCAAGGTGCAGATCGCCTGGCACGGGAACAAGTCGGGAATGGAAGCGGTGGACCGCGCCTACGGCGAGGTGTTCGCGCAGCAGATCGCCGAGGACGGCGCGCCCGGATACTGGTCGTACCTGTTCGCACACCGCGACAGCCCCTACAACTCGATCGAGGACGTCAAGAAGCACGCGAAGAACATCGCACTCGGCTTCGGCGATTCGAACTCGACCAGCGGCTATCTGGTGCCCGGCTATTACGCGATGGCGCTCAACGGGCTGGATCCGAAGACCTCGTTCAAGGTGATGCGCCAGGCCAACCACGAGGCGAACATGATGGCGGTGGTCATGCGGCAGGTGGACGTGGCGACCGGCAACAACGAAAGCTTCGAGAAGTTCTCCCGCCGCCATCCGGACAAGGCCAAGCAGCTCAAGGTGATCTGGAAGTCGCCGCTCATTCCTTCCGATCCGATGGTCTGGCGGCGGGACCTCGATCCGGCGCTCAAGGCAAAAGTGAAGGCGTTCTTCCTTTCCTACGGCAAGAATGAGCGGGAAAAGGAGGCGCTGCGCCGCATCGGCATCTCCGGTTTCAAGGAGTCGGACAACCGGCAGCTTCTTCCGATCCGGCAGCTCGAGCTTTTCAAGCAGAAGCTCGCGCTGGAGAAGGACCAGAATCTGGCGCCGGCCGAACGGGATCGGCGCCTGGCGGACATCGAGCGCCGGCTCGCCGAGCTGAACGCACAGATGGCGGCGCTCGCCCGGCAGTGACGCGATGAGCACCGCGATCGCGCGCGGGAGGCCGCTTGCCCCGGTACGGGGCAATCTGGGCACCGCGCTCGCCTGGGGGGCGCTCGCGGCGCTGCTCGCCGCGTCCTGGCAGGGCGCCGACATGCGCCCCGGCGACCTGTGGCGCGATTCGGGCAACATGGTGAGGTTCCTCGGCGACTTTTTCCCGCCCGATTTCCGCAACTGGCGGCACCATTTGCGCGAGATGCTGGTGACCCTGCAGATCGCGCTCTGGGGCACCGCGCTCGCGGTGCTGTGCGCGGTGCCGCTCGGATTGCTTTCGGCGGCGAACGTCGCGCCTTGGTGGATCCACCAGCCGGTGCGGCGCCTGATGGACGCCTGCCGCGCGATCAACGAGATGGTCTTCGCGATGCTGTTCGTGGTGGCGGTCGGGCTGGGGCCCTTCGCGGGGGTGCTCGCGCTCTGGGTGCACACCACTGGCACGCTCGCGAAGCTCTTCGCCGAGGCGGTGGAGGCGATAGACCCGCAGCCGGTGGAAGGAATCCGCGCCACAGGCGCGTCGCGTCTCGAGGAAGTGGCCTACGGGGTCCTGCCGCAGGTGATGCCGCTTTGGATCTCGTATTCGCTGTACCGCTTCGAGGCGAACGTACGCTCGGCCTCCGTGGTCGGGATGGTGGGCGCCGGCGGCATCGGTATGGTGCTCTGGGAGATCATCCGCGCCTTTTCCTACGCCGAGACCTGCGCCGTGCTGATCCTGGTGGTCGCGACCGTGAGCGCGGTGGATCTCGTCTCGGCGCAGATCCGCAAGCGGTTCATCTGAACGGAGGTGTCATGGCCTTGACGATCGAGAGCATCCTGGATCTGTACGAAACGCGCGGGGCGCGGCACTACGGCTCCGAGACGGTGAGCCAGCTCGAGCACGCGTTGCAGTGCGCGACGCTCGCGCAGGAGGAGAGCGCGCCCGAGCCCCTGGTCGCGGCGGCGCTGCTGCACGATCTCGGACATCTGGTCACCGAGACGCCGCATCATATCGGCCGCGACGTGGACGACCTGCACCAGTACATCGCGATTCCGTTCCTGCGCGGCTTGTTTTCAGAAGCGGTGCTCGAACCGATCCGGTTGCACGTGGACGCGAAGCGCTTCCTTTGCCGCGCCGATCGCCGCTATCTGCTCGGCCTGTCGCCCGCCTCGCAGCACAGCCTGGAGCTTCAGGGCGGGCCGTTCAGCGTGCTCGAGGCCGAGCGCTTCATCGCGCGGCCGTATGCGCTCGACGCCGTGCGCCTGCGGCGCTGGGACGACCGGGCCAAGACGGCGGGCGCACGCACGCCATCGCTCGCCGAGTTCGAGCCGCTGCTGCGCAGAGTGTCGCGCGCGGTCGCGCAGACGGCGCGAGCACTGTAGTTCAGGCGTTCGCCGCCGATGTTCGCCGCGAAGGCAATCCGGCGGCGATGAGCGCGCCGGCTGCATTGAGCAGGCCGGCGATCAGCACTGCCGTGCCGTAACCGCCGGTTCGGTCGTAGAGCCACCCGGCGAGCACCGGCAGGCTGAGCGCCGCGGCGCACCATGCGATGTAGAGGCGGCTCGCGATGCGGCCGAAGGCATTGCGGTGCCAGTACTGGGCGATCGCCGCGGCGGTGAGCCCCGAGACGAAACCGTAGCCCATGCCGATCATCGCCAGCACCGGCACGGCGAGAACGGGCCCCGGCCATGCGGCGAGCGCGAGCGCGCCGCAAAGCGCCCACAGGTTCGCGCCCACCGCGACTCGCGGCACCGGGAAGCGGTCGCAGAGCCATCCCCCGCCGACGCGCGCCGCGGCGATGGCGCCGGTGATGAAGGTGGTCGCGCCGACCGCGAGCGCGGTCTCGCCGCCGTAGGCGCGCACGATGCCGGCGGCCTGGCCGAGCACCAGCAGTCCGGCGGCGGCGGCGAGAAAGAACACGGCCGCTAGGCGCAGAAGCAGAGGCCATTGCCACCGCGCGTTTTCGCCTTCGGGCGTCGCTGCGGAGGCATCGTGCATGCGAATCGCCGCCGCCGCGAGCAGCCCGGCCGCGAGCGCGCAGCCGGCGAACGCCGTGGCGGCAAGACCGGCGAGCGCCGCGGCGAGCCCCCAGCGGGCCGCCGCCCAGGCGAGCAGCGGTGCGCCGATCATCGCCCCGAGCGGATAGAGGCTCACCACATAGCCGTTGGCGAGCCCGCTCCTCGTCCTCACCGTCTGGTTGACGCCCTGCTGCACGAGGATGAAGCCGACGCCCGCGCCCAGGCCGAAGAGCACGCTGTAGCCCAGGGCGAACAGCGTCAGGTCGCGCGCGGCGGCGGCGAGCGCAAGGCCCGTCGCGCTCACTGCGCCGCAGCCGAGCGCAAGAAGCGGTGGCGGCGCCGCGCGGTACAGGCGCGGCGCGAGGTTCATGCCGGCGGTGAGCGTGATCGTGGCGAGCGCGAAGACGAAGCTCGTCTCGGCCCGGCCGGCGCCGATGCGCGCCTCGATCGGCGCGAGCAGCACGCTGAAGGCGTACAGCGTGCCGAAAGGGAGGTTGAGCGCAGTCGCCGCGGCGAGCGCGCAGGCGCTCGCCGCGGCCGGGGAAAGGCGCATCGCCCGGGTGCGCCGTCGGCGTTCCGCGAGCGCCGGCTCGGGCGGCCGGGGCGCGGCTACGGCCGCAGGTAGGCGTAGCCCTCGCGCTGCTGCAGCCGCGTGATCTCGGCCACGCCCGAGGGCACGAAGGTCGCGTCCGGGATGAACTGGTTCTTGGTCAGCTTGCGGTTGCGCAGCGTGATCTCACACACGTCGAACTTCACCCCGCGCAGTTTCAACTGCTCGACGGCGACCTGGTACGGGTTGCCGTTCCGGTCCTTGGCGCCGTTCATGAGGAAGTCCACGCCGCGCGCATGCGTCACGACCACGATTTTCGCCTGCGGGTTGACCTCCAGGTGGTTGCCGATGTTGCGCAGCGCGTCCGACGCCTGCGCCTCGGTGTTGTTGATGTGGTAGACGACCTTGTCGGGGGCGACCATGTCGCCGGTGCTGGCGCACCCCGCGACGGCGAGTGAAAGCACCATCAAGCCTGCAAGCGCGTTTTTCCTGCTCATTGCCTCCTCCTCCTCATGTTTCCGTCGGTTTCTTTGAACGAATCTCAGCGCCGCGCCAGCCGCTCGCGCCGGTAGGCGTCGAAGGGCCTGGCGCGGTACTCGCCGGTGACGACGTAATCGGCGAAGAGCATGAACTCGTCGGCGTCGCGCGCCGGGCCGTAATGGCGGAGCAGCTCGCGGCCGTCCAGTCCGATCACCGCGAAGGTCGGCGTGCCCTTCACGCGCGCCACCTTCTGCGCGAAGTCCTTGCTGCGCATCGTGCGTCCCTCGAGGTCGGCCATCTCGGTGTCGCCGTTGAAATCAATGTACAGCACCCTGAAGTGGCGCCGGAAATGGTCCTGCACCCGCGCCTCGCCGAGGATCGTCGCCTTCATGCGGATGCAGGGCGGGCAGTCCTCGGCGCCGTACATGAGAAACAGCCCCTTCTTGCCTTCCTTGCGGGCGAGATGAAGCTCCTCCTTCAGGTCGCCGAAGCTCGCGTCGAAGAAATGGGTCTCGGCCGGTCGCTCCGCGGCCGCCAAGGCGCACGCCGCCAGGCCGAACCCGACGAGCAGGGCGATCGCGTGCAGTGTCCTCGTCATGGCGCGAAATCTTACGCCTGCACGCGTACCCGCGGGCGCTCATCCACCCGGATGCGCTTCACCTGCCGCAGGTAGGTCGCGACGACGTCGAATACGGGCGGGCCGTCCACGGGCATCATGCTCGCCCAGCCGGCGGCCTTGTAGCGCCGGTCGGGCGCAAGCGGCCTGTCGCCTATGCGCAGGTCCTGGATGCGCTCGCCCATCTTCGCCGCGGGGTCGATCATGTAGCTGACCCCGCCCACCCGCACCATGTCGCCGCCCTGGCGCAGGTACGGGTCCGGGTTGAAGAGATTGTCGGCCACATCCTCCATGACCGCCTTGATCTCGGCGCCGGTCATCTCGCGCGACCAGGTGTTCGGGTAGCTGAGCGCGGTGTGGCCGTAGACCTGTTCCAGCGTGACCGTGTCGCCGGGCAGCACCGTCGCGCCCCAGCGAAAGCCGGGCGAGAAGGCGACCTCGGCGCCGTAGTGCGCCATGAGCGCCTGCAGGATCACCTCGTCGAAGCTGCCGTTGAAATTGCCCCGCCGGAAAAGCAGGCTCTCGGAAACCGCGAGCGGCTCGGCGAGCCTCGCCGCAAAGGGCGCGCGCACGCGGGCGATGAGCGCCGCCATCTCCGGGTCGGCGGGGATGTGCTGCGAGAGCACCGGGATCAGCTTGTAGCGCCAGGCGTGCACCCGCCCGCCGCGCACGTCGAGGTCAAGGCGCGAGAGGAACTTGCCGTGGGCGCCGGAGTTGACCACGAGCGTGCCGCCGACCCGGATCGGCTGCGGCAGCCCGTCGTGCGTGTGCCCGCCGAGGATGACGTCAATGCCGCGCACGCGGGTCGCGAGCTTGAGGTCCACGGCGACGCCGTTGTGCGAAAGGAGCACCACCGCGTCCACCTTGTGCTTCGCGCGCAGCTCGTCCACGTGCTTCTGCATCTCGCCGTCGCGAATGCCGAAGCTGAGATCCGGCACGTAGCGCTGCGGATGCGAGATGGGCGTGTAGGGAAACGCCTGGCCGATGATGCCGAGCCTTGCGCCGCCGACCTCGCGGACGACGTACGGCCTGAAGACCGGCTCGCCCGGCGGGCCCCAGGAGATGTCCATCACGTTCTGCGCGACAAAATCGCCGCGGAACGCGCCGCCCTTGTCCTTGTCGCCGAAGAGTTCGCGCACGCGCGCGATGCCGCCCGTGAGCGTGAACTCCCAGTGCGGGGTCATCACATCCACGCCGAGCGAATTGACCGCTTCCAGCATGTCGGCGCCGTTGGTCCAGAGCGCCGTCGCCGAGCCCTGGAGGGTGTCGCCGCCGTCCAGGAGGAGCGTGCGCCCGGGGCGCTCGGCGCGGATGCGCTTGACGAGCGTCGCGAGGTGCGCGTAGCCGCCCATGCGCCCGTAGCGGCGCGCGAGCTCGGCGAAATCGAGATGCGTGAGCGCGTAGGCCTCGGCCGAGCCGCGCTGGAGCGCGTAATGCTTCAGGAATGCCTCGCCGGTGAGGTACGGCGGCTGGCCCTTTTCGGCGCCGACCCCGAGCAGGGTGTCCGGCTCGCGGTAATAGACAGGGAGCAGCGTCGCGTGGCTGTCGGTGAGGTGCAAGAGCGTCACGTTGCCGAGCGGCTCGAACCCGAGCAGCCGCTCGGGGGCGAGCGCCGCCCACACCGCGTCCGACCCGGCGAGACCCGCCGCTCCGGCGATCGCCGCGAGCTTCAGGAAATCGCGCCGGGTGACCTCCATGCGAAACCCGTCAGTGCGAGATGCGCGGCACCAGCACCTTGTCGCCCCGCCGGGTCTGCTTGGAGATGATGAACGTCTCCAGGTCGGCGTACTCCGGCGCGTCGCCCGGCAGCATGTTGGTCCGCAGCGGCGTCATGCACCACTGCATGCGGATGCGGATGTCAATCACCCGCTGCCACGCCGTGCGCCAATACGGGTGGTTGATCATCGTGTCTTTCTCGACGTCGGCGAGGAAACGGCCGCCCAGAAACTTGTTGCCGCCGCCGCGCGCGGTATGGCAGTTGGCGCAGGCCTGGCCGCGCTGCCCGACGCGGCGGTGGAACGTCTGCTCGCCGCGCTGGATCGCCGCCTGCACGTTCGGGTCGGCGAGATCGAGGGCGTAGGGCATGCCGTTCGACTGCATGCGCACGAGGATGGACATGGCGAGGTTCGCATCGCCCTGGCTCGGCATGTCGTGGCCGGTGGTCTCCGGCGCGTGCACCGCGAGGAAATCCTCCACCGACATCATGCGGCTGTACTTCGCCATCCACTTCGGGTAGCGCGCACCGACGCCGACCATCGAGGCGATGACGCCGAGCGGGCGCTGCGCGTCCGGCTTGCCGATCGCACCATGGCAGCTCGCGCACGACTGGCCCTTCGGCCCGGACTTCGACCAGAGCGGCACGGCGAGGTCCTGCGCGAATCCGAGCCCCGGGTTCGCCGTGACGTCGAGGTGATCGCCGTAGGCCGGCCGCACGACCGGACGGGTGCGCGGATCCCACTGCGGGTCATTGGTCACCTTCTCCGGCTGCCCCGGCGGGTTGCCCTTGAGCGACTGCAGGTACGCGACCACGTGAACGATCTCTTCAGGCGTCCACATGCCCGAAGCCCCGAAGGGCGCCATCGGCGTGTCGGCGCCGAAGATGATGCGCGGGTCGTAGACGATCTGGTACAGGTGCTCGTCCGTCAGACCCCGCGCGCCGATCGCGCGCAGGTCGGGACCGACGTTGCCGGCCGGCCAGACGGTCGCATCCGGAATCACATGGCAGCCGGTGCACGGGCCTTTCGCCGAGGCCTTGATGAGCGCGTGGCCCTTCTTCGGGTCGCCCTTGATGCCCTTCGGCATCTCGCCCTTCTTTGGCGGAAAGTATTCCGGCCCGCCGTAGGCGTAGGTCGGCCACTTCTCGAAGCTTGCCGTGCCGAAGCCGCCGAAGGGATAGCGCTCCTGGATCGTCTTGCCGCCGACGACCTTGACGATTCCCTGCGACTGCGGGATCGCCCGCGACTGCCACTCCTTGGACGTCACGGTGGTGCCCACCGCGGCGCAGGCGCCGACGGTCACCGCACCCGCCGCCGCAAGCGCGGCGCGACGGCCGCGCGACATCGTCCTCCACTCGAGCCTCATGGGCGTCTCCTCCTCGACGCTGGCCGCAGAACGCGGCCGATTCTCAGAACTTGATCTGCGCTTCTCCGGTGTAGGTCTTGCCGGTGGTCTCGTGGAAGATCACCTTGACCGTCCCCGGCTCGTTCACCTTGACCGGAAAGGCGATGAGCGGGTTCTGGCTCACCGCCTGGGTCATTTCGGCCTCGAAGACCTTCTTGCCGTTATAGGTCGCCTCGACCCGATGGATGAAGTTGTACTGCTTCATTACCGGCTTGCCGTCCTTGAACGCGAGCGTCTCCATCGGGTGCGTGACGAGCACGCGCACGGTGACCACCTCGCCCGGCTTCGCCTTTTCCGGCACGCGGATGCGAACCTGCCCTACCGACATCGGCTGCCCTCCTCTCGGTTGATGTGCGGCGTCTCGGGCCGGCTCAGCCGCCGCAGCCGCCGACGGTCACCTTGACCTCGCGCGTGACGCCGTAGAGCGTGCCGTCGCTCATCTCGGCGATGACGCGCACATCGCTGGTGGACGCGAGCCGGATGTTGGTCGCGATCGAGGCCTTGCCCGCCTCCGGCGTGAGCGCGAACTTCGCGTTCAGCGGCCGCCGGTTCTTGTCGGCGATGATGTAGATGTTCTTGACGTACTTGTCCGGCGCCATCGGCAGCTCGGCGTCCACCTTGATCGGCACCACGGCGCCGTTTTCGGCGATGAGCGGCGCGTCCACCTTGATCCGGTCGCCCGCGTCCTGCACCGCGCGGCCGCCGAAGAGCCGCTTCATCGTGTCGGCCACCTTTTCGTCCTCGAGCGGCATGCCGGGCGCCTGAGCCCTTGCTGCACCCGACGGGAGCATCGCGCCGAACGAGATCGCGCCGGCGACGGCGCTCGCAGCGCCGAGAAGCTTGAGTATCCTGCGTCGTGATGTGTCGTGCATGGGTTCCATGTCGGATTTCCTCCTCATCGCCAATCTACCCGCCCCGCGCGTCCGCGTGCAAGTGGAATTGATAGTATGAAGTCATCGCGATGCGGAGACGGAAAATTTCGACTGATACGGTGATTCGGGCCGCTTATGCGCTGCTGGGGGCGGCCGCACTCGTGGTCGCGGCGCCGGTCGGCGCCGCGACCGAGGTGACCCGCTTGCACCAGGGGCTGACGCTGCGTGCGACGCTCCAGCTCGCGCCCGGCCGGGCGCTTGCCGACGGCCTGGTGCTGCTCGTTCACGGCACGATGGGGCATCGCGACATGGAGGTGATGCGCCAGTTCCGGCGGCTCCTTCGCGAGCGCGGTCACAGCACGCTCGCGATCAACCTCGCGCTCGGCCTGGACCGGCGCGAAGGCATGTTCGACTGCGCCACGCCGAGCCGGCACCGGGCGGCCGATGCGCTCGCCGAGATCGGCGCCTGGCTCGACTGGGCGGCGCGCGAGGGCGCGCGGCGCGTGACGCTCGCCGGCTTTTCGCGCGGCGGCCAGCAGGCGGCGTGGTTCGCCGCCGAGCGGCGCCATCCGGCGCTCGCACGCGTGGTGCTGCTGGCGCCGATCTTCGCCGCCGACCTCGCCGAGCGCTACGCCGAGCGCTTCGGTGCACCGCTGGCGCCGCTGCTTGCCGAGGCGGGCGCGCTCGTCGCGGCGGGCAGGGGCGGGGCGCTGCTCGGCCCGCTGGGGTTCCTCAACTGCGAGCGCACGATGGCGAGCGCCGAGGCGTTGCTGTCCTACTACGCGCCGGAGCCTTCGAGCGAGCTGCCGGCGACGCTGGCGCGCATCGCGGTGCCGGTGCTGGTCGTGGTCGCGGGCGGCGACCAGATCGTGCGCGACGCCGCGAGGCGCATCGCGCCGCTCGCCGACGGCCGGCGCGTGCGCATGGAAGTGGTCGCGGGCGCGGACCATTTCTTCCGCGATCTGTACGGCGAGGACGCCGCCGACGCGGTGCACGCGTTCCTCAGGGAAGACTGACGGACGACAGGGGATCGTTACGCCATGGAACTGGACATTCACTTCAAGGTGCTCGCCTCGGTGTTCCTCGTCGCGACCATGATGGGCGCGGTGATGGCGAAGACCAACTTCTGCACGATGGGCGCGGTGTCCGACTGGGTGAACATCGGCGACACCGGGCGGCTGCGCGCGTGGCTGCTGGCGGTCGCCGTCGCCGCCGGCGGCCTGACGGTGCTGGAACTGGCGGGCATCGTGACCCTGCCGGAGAACACCCAGCCGCCGTACCGCACCCCGCAGTTCGCCTGGCTGCGCTACCTGGTCGGCGGGTTCCTGTTCGGCGTCGGCATGACCCTCGCCAGCGGCTGCGGCTCCAAGACGCTGGTGAGGATCGGCGGCGGCAACCTCAAGTCGCTTCTGGTCGCGGCGGCGATCGGCGCGGTCGCCTACGCCATGTTCACGACGAGCCTGTTCGACGTCGCGGTGATGAGCTGGGTGCGGCCGACGATCGTGGATCTCGCCGCCCGCGACATCCCGGGGCAGAACGTGGACGCGCTGCTCTCGGCGATCGCCGGCGCCGGCCCGCGCCCGGCGCGCGCGGTGGCGGGCGTCCTGGTCGCGGGCGCGCTGCTGTGGTTCGTTTTTCGCTCGCCCGACTTTCGCGCCAACCGGGAACTGATCGCCGGCGGCGTCGTCGTCGGGCTGGCGGTGCTCGCGGGCTGGTTCATCACCGGCGGGCCGTGGGGCGAAGACTGGCGCGAAGCGGCGGCGTTCGCCGAGGAGCGTCCGAGCCGGGTCGAGGTGCAGTCCTACACCTTCATCAGCCCGATCGGCGACACGCTGCGCTACCTGCTGGAGCCGCGCCGCTGGACGCTGCTCAACTTCGGCGTCATGGCGGTGTTCGGGGTGATCTTCGGCTCGTTCCTGTACGCGCTCCTAAGCCGCAGTTTCCGGTTCGAGTGGTTCGCCTCGGTCGGCGATTTCGTGCGCCACCTCGCCGGAGGCCTGCTGATGGGTTTCGGCGGCTTCACCGCCATGGGCTGCACGATCGGACAGGGGGTGACGGGTGCCTCGACCCTCGCGCTCGGCTCGTATCTCGCGCTCGCGGCGATGATCGCCGGCGCCGCGGCGGCGATGAAGGTGCAATACGCGCTGCTCGACGAAGGCTGACCGCGGCCGGAATCGAGCGCTCTTATCGCCGCATCAGGCGAACCCCCTGCGAGACGGGCGCGCAGCGTGCTAGCGTAGCGCTCCCTCCGCAACGCTCGCACCGTCGCATGTCCGGTCTCGTATCACCGCACGGCGGCAGGGGCCTCAGGCCGCTGCTTCTCGATCCGGCCCACGCCGCAGAGGAACGCCGGCGCGCGCGTACGCTGCCGAAGCTGCGCGTCAGCTCGCGCGAGAAGGGCGATCTGGTCATGCTCGGCATCGGCGGTTTCACGCCGCTCGAGGGCTTCATGACGCACGGCGATTGGGAGCGCGTCTGCGACGGCATGGAGCTCGCGAACGGCCTGTTCTGGCCGATCCCGATCACGCTTTCGGCCGACCGCGCGGCCGCGGACTCGATCCGCGTCGGCGCCGACATCGCGCTGCTCGACCCCGAATCCGACGAGATCCTGGCGACGATGCGGGTCACCGAGAAGTACACGATTGACAAGGCGCACGAGTGCGCGACGGTGTTCCGCACCACCGACCCCGAGCACCCCGGCGTGCGCATGGTGATGGCGCAGGGCGAGATCAATCTCGCCGGGCCGGTGCGGGTGCTCTCCGACGGCGGGTTCAAGGTGCGCTACGGCGCGCTGTTCATGACCCCGGCCGACACGCGCGCCGCGTTCGAGCGGCTGGGCTGGTCGAGGATCGCGGCGTTCCAGACGCGCAATCCGATGCACCGCTCGCACGAGTATCTGGTCAAGGTCGCAATCGAGGTCTGCGACGGTGTGCTGGTGCATTCGTTGCTCGGCAACCTCAAGCCCGGCGACATCCCGGCCGAGGTGCGCACGCGCGCCATCGCGGTGCTGATCGAGCGCTACTTCCGCAAGGACACAGTGATCCAGGCGGGCTACCCGCTCGACATGCGCTACGCGGGGCCGCGCGAGGCGCTGCTGCACGCGCTCTTTCGCCAGAACTACGGCTGCTCGCACCTGATCGTCGGGCGCGACCACGCCGGCGTGGGCAGCTACTACGGACCGTTCGACGCGCACCGCATCTTCGACGAGATCCCGCGCGGGGCGCTGGAGATCCGTCCGCTCAGGATGGACTGGACCTTCTGGTGCTACCGCTGCGGCGGCATGGCCTCCGGGCGCACCTGCCCGCACGAGGACGCCGATCGCCTGCTCGTCTCGGGCACCAAGCTGCGCAAATGGCTCTCCGAGGACAGCCCCGTGCCGCCCGAATTCTCGCGGCCGGAGGTGCTGCAGATCCTGCGCGAGTACTACGCCGGGCTGGCGGCGCACGAGCGGGTCGAGGTCAAGCTCACCGGCCACTCCGCCCGCTGAAAGGCCCGAAAAACAGGGTCAGACCCGGGTCTGACCCTGTTTTTCAGCATTGCTCCCAGGGCAGGCCCTCGAAGCGCCAGCCGTTCTTCGAGTTGCGCCGGTGCCGGCTGTCGAGGTCGCCCTCGAAGCCGTGCCGCACGTGGTACACGCGCTCGAACCCGTGACGCTCCAGCTCCTCGCCCGCCTCGCGCGAGCGGTTGCCGCTGCGGCAGATGAGGACGACCGGGCGCTTGCTGTGATCGGTGCCGGCGAGCTTCTTCACCTGACCGACGAAATGCGGATTCACCTCCCAGTCCGGCCCGTCGTTCCACGACACGTGCAGCGCGCCGACCGGATGGCCGACGAACAGGTATTCCATTTCGCTGCGGCAGTCTATGAAGAGCGCGTCCGGGTTCTCTTGCAGGAATTCGTACGCCTGCCTCGGGTCGAGTTCCACCATCGCCCTATTATCGCGTCTCGGCGGCCGCTAGCGACGCGCCGTGGCGGCTTCAGCCGTACGGACGCTTCCCAGCCGCTCCTTGGCGAACTCGATGAAGCGGTTGACGAGGCCGGAGTGGATGCGCTCGCGCGGATAGACCACCGACAGGTTGCGCAGAAGGGGCGGCGCGAGCGGGATGCGCACGAGCTGACCGAGTTTCACTTCCTTGGCCACCGTCGCACGCGACATGATCGCGAAGCCCAGACCGGTCGCGACCAGACCCTTGAGCGCCTCGGGGCTTCCGGCCTCCATCACCACGTTGAGCGAGCTCGGCGCGAGGCCCGCCTTCTCCAGGTAGTGGTCAATGACCTGGCGCGTGCCCGAGCCCGGTTCGCGGCTGACGTAGGCGTGCTCGGTGAGCGCCTTCGGCGGCAGCACCTTGTGGCGGGCGAGCGGGTGCGAGGGCACGCACACCACCTGCAGCTCGTCCTCGCAGCAGACCTCGCCGACGAGCGAGGGCAGGCGCGAATCGCCCTCGATGAAGCCGAGGTCGAGGCTGCGCTCGGCGATGCGGTCCTGCACCGCTTCGGAGTTGGCGACGAACAGGCGCGGCACCACCGCCGGAAAGCGGGACTTGAACTCGCCCAGCACCTGCGGCAGCAGGAAGTCGGCGATCGTCGTGCTCGCGCCGATGAGGAGCGGACCCGCGATCTGCCCGCTCGTTTCCTTCAGGCGCGCCTCCAGCTCGGCCGAGAGCGCGAGGATCCGCTCGGCGTACTCGAACGCCATCGCGCCGGCGGGCGTGAGCGAAATGCGCCCGTGCGCGCGGTCGAAGAGGCGTGTGTTGAATTGTTCCTCGAGCTGGCGGATCTGGAACGTGACCGCCGGCTGCGTCATGAACAGCGCTTCGGCCGCCTTGGTGAAGGACAAGTGCTTCGCGACCGCGTGAAAAACCTGGAGGCGCCGGTCGGCCATGAATCGCCGCGTGTATTAGAAAAAGCTGATTCAAGCATAAACCGGCACCCGCTTGAAGCGTTGCACCGCCGGCGACCGAATATCCGAGAGATCCGATCGGGTAATCCCTTCGCTCGCTCGTGACCGGCGTCGCGGCGGCATCGTGAGCCTCGCCGGGACCGAGGGGCGGTGCGAGTCGGCGCTTGGCCGCAGCGTCGCTGCTCGTCGGCAGGCGGACGGGTGCGCTGCTGCGCGGCCGGGTCAACTTTCCCTCCTGCTGCCCGTTATTCCAGTCATGACGACCGCGCGAATCCTGTCCGGACCGAAGCCGGCCGTCATGAGATTTCTTGCGAGAGTGCTTCTGCCGTGGCGGGGGCGCGGGCAGGGATCACGCACCGGCTACGGACCGGAGGTGCTGTTCGCCAACTGGGTCCATCTCCCGCCGGCCTTCACGGAGATCGGTCAGCCGGCCGGGTCGGCCACGCGCCGGCGCCCGCCCGGATGAGCAAGACGCGCTCGGCGGGGACCGCCGGGCCGGGCGCGGCGGCAGCGAACGAAGGCATTCCGGGGGACCAGGTTCCCCGCGAGGGCCGCGCCGGTCGCGGCGAGCCGCCTATGGCGCCTTCGGCGTCTCGTACTCCGCCTCCTTGTGAGGAGGCTCCCAGATTGTCTCGAAGCCGACGAATCCCTTGTCCGTGGGCGGCAGCTGGCGCGTCGTCACGAAACGTGCATGCCCGTCGGGCACCTTGGGTGGCGTGGACTTTTGCTCCTCCATCACACCTCCTGTCTGTACGCTGTCACTCGAACCGAAAAATCGCTGGGTTGTTCCGGTGGCCCCGGCTCAGATCGGCCGCAGCAGCGATGGGTCCACCGCCGGGCCCGGGGTCACCGGCCCGCCCGCCCGCAGTTCGGCTTCGGTCGCGTCGCGCACGGCGAGGACCCGCAGCGTGAACACGACCTCACGGCCGCAAAGCGGGTTGTTGCCGTCAACCGTCAGGGTCTCGTCGTCCATGTGGGTGACGAAAAACGTGCGCACCTCGCCGCGGTCGTTTTCCATCAGGATGGAGATGCCGACCTGGCGGTATTCCTCCGGCACGTTCTCGATTCGGTCGGTGAAGACCAGCGATTCGTCGCGGGCGCCGAATATGCGGGCACCGTCAATCGGCACCTCGATCACGTCGCCGGCTGCCTTGCCTTCGAGCTCGGCGTGGATCGAGGGCGCGAGGATCTCGTTGTGGCCGTGCACGTAGCCGAGCGGAAACTCGACCGCGGTCAGGACGCGACCGGTCAGACGGTCCTTCACGTTGTAAGTGAGCTCGACGTATTTGCCGGCGCCGATGGTCTCAGGCACGGTCGCTCGAGGTTCAGAAGATGGACGCGCCGAAGATCCTGACCTTGCCGTCTTCGTAGCCGAGCACGAGCCGCCCGAGCCATTCGCCGGGCCTGCGGGTGCGGCGCTGGCGAAAGAGCACGGTCACGTGCTCGCCGCGGCGGAGGATGCCGAGGACGTCGACGTCCTCCGACAGGTCGCGGGCAAGCGCGCTGTTGGCGAACTGGTGCCCGAAGGCGACCTGGTCCATCGCCAGCGCGAACGACCGCGAGAAGTCCTTGGCGAACTCGCCGTATTTGCCCTCGTTGGAGTTGCGCACGAGGTCGCGCCACATCGGCCTCGCCCAGGCCAGGATTTCTTCGTCCGAGCTTTCGGTGATGTTCATTCGGCCCGCCGCTTCCGGCCCGGTGGGCGCGGCATCGGCTCGCATCGAAACGGGGTTCACGAGTCGCCTCGCCGCATGCGCGATCGCCGGCCGGACGGGCGGCTACTTGTCCTCGACGAGATGGTAAAGGGGCGCCTTTTCCATCGTGTACTCGCCCGTCTTCGGGTCGCGCCGCGAGACGGTCAATACGTGCCAGTTCTGGTCGTCCAGCTTGAGGTAGTCGCCGCGGTAGTAGTAGCCGGGCCAGCGGGTTTCCTTCCGGAACAGCGTGTGGTGGGTGACGCATTCGGCCGCCCGATGGCGGTGCTTCAGCTCCCAGGCGCGCAGCAGCTCGTGCAGGTCCGCCGCGGCGAGGTTCTCCAGGTCCTCCTCCATGATCCTCAGTTTCTTGAGGCAGATGTTGAGCAGCTTTTCGTTGGTCATGTAGTTGGCCGTCACCCCGCCGCAATACTCGTCCATCAGCTTCTGCAGGCGGTCCAGGCCCTGCTGGGGGGTGATGTAGTGCGGATTGACGTCGCCGGCGACGACCGCGTTGCGGTAGATGCGATAGTGTTCCAGCGGCTTGTAGACCTCGGCCTTCAGGCGCTCGATCTGCGCCTGGGACACGACGATGCCCTCGGCCTTGCCGTCGTCAATGTATTTGCAGGCGGCCTTGGCGGCCAGCCGCCCCTCGGTGAACGAGCCGGAGGAAAAGGCATGCGGCGTGCCGCCCACCGCGTCGCCGGCGCCGAACAGGCCGTGCACCGTCGTCATGCGGTTGTAGCCCCAGAAGTACTCCGGCGGCGACAGGTCCTCGGGGCCCGAGCACCAGGCGCCTGAGCCGGTCGCATGCGAGCCCATCACGTACGGCTCCGAGGTCGTGAGCTCCGGGTTCTCGTTCTTCGGGTCCACGTCGGTGGCGGCCCACAGCACCGCCTGCCCGACGGTCATGCCGAGGAAGTTCTCCCAGCCGACTTCCTCCAGATGCGGGTCCTGGAACGCGCGCATCGTCACCATGTGGATCGGACCGCGGCCGGCGTTGATCTCGGCGATGATCGCGTGATTGCGCAGGCAGGTCGGGATCGGCCTGTGGGTGAGGTGCCACGACTCCGGATCGAGGTATTCCTTGCCCACCATTTTCTGCAGCTCGGGACACCACTTGGACTCGTACTCCTCGCCCAGGCCATTCTGCGTGTAGGTCTTCAGGTGCAGAAA
>Ga0073934_10001918_pt1 | contig 46507 bp, 40 predicted proteins | sample LarsenN4metaG_FD_76834 | JGI IMG/M metagenome (GOLD analysis project Ga0073934, IMG submission 76834) | Hot spring sediment bacterial and archeal communities from British Columbia, Canada, to study Microbial Dark Matter (Phase II) - Larsen... ...
AAATGCGTCGGCTGCCTGACCTGCGTCCGCATCTGCCCTTATGACGTCCCGCGCATCCTCCCCGACAGAACAGGCGTCGGGGGATTCGCCGGCGCGGCTTTCATCGAGCCTGCCGTTTGCCACGGGTGCGGATCGTGCGCCTCAGAATGCCCCGCCCAGGCGATCCAGCTGATGCACACCCTGGACCTCCAGGTCTACGCCAAGCTGGACGCCCTGTTTGGTTTCTCTCCCTCCCGGGAGGGAATCACCTCCCTCCGTGAATCGAGAGCCATCGATGAACGCTAACGTGTTTACTCCCGAAATCGTCGCCTTCTGCTGTCACTACTGCGCCTACGCGGCCGCGGACCTAGCAGGTTCCATGCGCCTGGAGTATCCCACCTCGATCAAGGTGATCGAGCTGCCCTGCTCGGGCAAGCTGGACGTGCTCTACGTGCTCCGCGCCTTCGAGGACGGTGCTGACGGGGTGATGGTGGCCGGTTGACTGGAGGGCGATTGTCATTACCTGGAAGGTAATCTCAACGCCCGAAGGCGAGTTGAATACGCGCAAAACCTGTTGGAGAAGATCGGTCTGGAAGGACGGCGGATCCAGATGGTCAACCTATCCTCCGCCATGGGAGGCCAGTTCGCCTGGTCGGCAGCCGAGATGACCGCAGAAATCCAGCGGATAGGACCCAGTCCGCTCAGGCAGGACGGATCCCAGGGAGATAACATTGCTGACGAATTCCAGAGCAGACTGGATCACGAAAACCATCCAACCGCCGAGAATGCGTCAGAGAAGGGTGAAGAATAAGCTGGAGGAGGTGAACAACCGATGGAGAAACAACCATACATCTTGATTGTCGATGATGATCCGGACATCCTGGAAGGCATCCTGACGATCCTAGAGGACCAGCCCTACCGGCTGGCCACAGCCCGCGATGGAAAGAAATGCCTGGAGATGATCGAACAGGAGGTCCCGGACGTGTTGATCCTGGACCTGCTCATGCCGCGCATGGACGGCTGGGGAGTGATCCGCGAAATGCGGAGCGATCCACGATTTGCGGGCGTGCCGATCATGATCCTGACGACGGTCATCGAAGACGCCAGCCGCCGCCGGTACGAACTAGAGACCGGGATGGCGATGGACGTGCAGGATTACGTGCAGAAACCTGCCAGGCCTGCGGATCTGATCCAACGGATCGAGCGTTTGCTGGTCCGTGAACGTCCGGGAGGATAATCGCTTGGAGGAGAAGTCCCAAAAGGTCAGGAAGTGATGGTCACCAGTCAGGGGATCCAATCCGTACTCGTCGAGCGTCTGCGCAGGTCGGAGATATTCTGTGAGGTCCCTGAAGAGGATCTTCAGGCGATCGCAGCATTCTGCGACGAGAAATCCTTCCCTGAAGGGGTGGTGGTCCTCGAGGAGGGGGCGCCGGCGAGTACTTTGTACGTCGTTGAGCGCGGTAAACTGGCCTTGGAGAAAAAAGTCCAGCTGGGCCGCCAGTCGACTCCCCGCAACGCTACCGTGGGATATGTCGGTCCCACCCAGATGGCTGGTTTTTCCACACTGACTTTTCCTTACACCTATTCCACATCCGCGGTGACTATCGAACCCACCCGCCTCATCGCGATAGATGGCGAGAGCTTGCGAGCTTACCTGGAAGCACACCCGGCTGCTGCTGCGAAAATAATGAATGCCCTCGCCACCCTGATTGGAGACCGCTACCGGAACGCCATCAACACCCTGACCTACTTCCTGTCGATAGTCTCTCATGAATTGCGATCGCCGCTGGCGGCCATCGAGAACTATTTACAGACCATGGATGCCGGGTACGCAGGGGAGCTCACCTCCAAGCAGAAGCGCATGATCCAGCGCAGTCTGCTGCGCGTCGTAGATCTGCGGAATCTGATCGGAGACGTGGTTGACCTGGCGCGTATGCGCCCGGAGCAGATCCAGGCTGATTTTGAATGGTTCGATCCGGGCGAGGTGGGAGCCGAGTCGATCGAAGACGTGCGTCTGGCAGCTGCAGACAAGGACATCCAGATCAAAGTCGAACCCCCGTCACGTTTCGAACCCATCGTTGGGGCGCGCCGCCGGATGCGTCAGGTCTTCACCAATCTGCTCAACAACGCCATCAAATTCTCGCCTCCCGGGAGTAAAGTCGTTTTCCGCGCTCGCTACGAACCGGATTCGCTGATCTTCGAGGTCGAAGACGAAGGCCCGGGGGTCCCGGCAGAAGACCTGCCCCACCTGTTCAAAGATTTCTTCCGCGCCAGCAATGTGGGCGACATCCCGGGAGCGGGGTTGGGTCTGTCCATCGCTAAGAAGATTGTCGACGCTCACGATGGCGAGATCCGGGTCGAAAACATCCAGCCGGAGACGGGAAGAACCGGGACCCGGTTCACGGTCGTCATCCCCCGCGATCTCAAAACCCCCGAGATGCGCCGCAGGGAATGGTCGGCGGAAGGATGAAGGATAAGATGGCCGCGCCGAGAGAGGCTGCGAACATCAACGAGGGAGAGAGCAAGAGAGGAGGTACTCCTTTCTTCCCTCGACCCCTGCCTGGCAATGACGGCCAGTCTTCGTCCTCTCCCATCGGTGCTGTGATGGTTGTCGGAGGGGGGATCGCGGGGATGCAGGCTGCCCTCGATCTGGCGGACCAGGGCTTCAAAGTCTATCTTATCGAAGAACAGACGGCTATTGGCGGGCATATGGCGCAGCTGGATAAGACTTTCCCCACAAACGACTGCGCCATGTGCAATATCAGTCCGAAGCTGGTCGATACAGGACGTCACCGGAACATTGAAATCCTGACCAACAGCGAGGTGCTCGCCATCGATGGCGGTCCAGGAAATTTCAATGTGACCGTGCAGCGCAATCCCCGCTACATTGATGTCTCGAAATGCGTTGGGTGCGGAGACTGCGCAGCGGTCTGCCCAGTGACGCTGCCAGACCTCTACGAAGTCGGCCTGACGCAGCGTAAAGCTGCCTACCGGCTCTACACCCAGGCGGTGCCGGCGGCGTACGCCATCGAAAAGCGCGGGATCGCCCCCTGCCGGGACGCCTGCCCGGCCAACCAGCGCGCCCAGGGATATATCGCGCTGATCGCTGCAGGTCGATACCGGGAAGCCTTGCGCGTGATCAAGGAAGACAATCCATTCCCGAGCGTTTGCGGTCGGACCTGCCACCACCCCTGCGAAGGGTCCTGCACCCGCGCACTGGTCGACCAGCCAGTGAGCATCATGGCCCTGAAGCGGTTCGTGGTCGATTACGCCCTGGCCTATGGTCGTGAAAAAGTTACCCCGGTGCCGCGGACCCGGCCCGAGTGGATCGCTGTTGTTGGCGCCGGACCGGCGGGGCTGACGGCGGCCCATGACCTGATCAGGCTGGGTTATGGGGTGACGGTCTACGAAGCGCTCCCGGTCCCCGGGGGGATGATGCGGGTCGGCATTCCAGCCCACCGCCTGCCGAAAGGCGTGCTGCAGCAGGACATCGACGACATCCTTGCGCTGGGCGTGGTGCTCAAGACCAACTCTCCAGTGAGGGATCCGGCTGCGTTGCTCGAGCAGGGATATCACGCAGTCTGCCTGGCAACCGGCATCTCTGCTCGCGACCTGTCCCTCGGCATCGAAGGCGAAGATGCAGCTGGCGTGATCTCGGCAGCTGCCTTCCTGCGCAAGATCAACCTCGGAGAACCGGTCCAGATCGGGCAGCGAGTCGTCGTGGCTGGCGGCGGCATCACTGCGCTGGATGCGGCGGCGGTGGCCCGCAGATTGGGCGCTGAGCAGGTCAATTTAATCCTGGACCGGCCGCGCGGCGAGCTGCCGGCGTATCAATGGGAACTGGAGGCGATCGACGCCGAAGGCATCCAGTTGATCGAACGCAGGGCCATCACACGCATCCTCGTTGAAGATGGTTGGGTCGTGGGAGTCGAACTGGCTGAAACGGCGCCCGGCGCTGCGACGGACGCCCACGGACGCCCGCGGCCGAAAATCAGACCGGGGACCGAGTCCACCCTGAAGGCTGACACGGTCATCGGCACGGTCGGGCAGTTCTCTGACCTGAATTTTCTTGACCCGCGGTACGACGACCTCTCCATCGACAGCAGCACATTCGAAAGCGAGATCCCTGGCCTGTTCGTCGTCGCCGGTCGCAGGACCGGAGCCAGCTACATCATCGACGCCATCGCCCTGGGCCATCGCGTTGCCAGGTCGATCCACGCGTACCTGCAGGGGCAGCCCCCTGAGCTGCCTGCCGCAGCGACTCTCCCGGTTGCCAGGTACGCTCGCCAGGAGCTGGCGCAAAAGGTCTTTGTGGGCGAGATAACGCCGGCGAAGCGCGCCGAACCGGCCCTGCTGCCCACTCCGGAACGCGTCACGAGCTTCCGCGAAGTGGTGTTGGGGCTGACCGAACACCAGGCGCGGGAAGAAGCCTTGCGCTGCCTGCAATGCGGCGTATGCTCCGAATGCCTGGCCTGCGTCTACGCCTGTGGTGTCAACGCGATCGATCACGACATGCTCGCCCGGAAGGAGACCCTGCAGGTCGGCGCGGTGATCCTCGCACCCGGCTACCAGACTTATGAGGCGGGCCTCTCTGAAGAATTCGGATTTGGGCGTTATGCGAATGTCGTTACCGCGCTGCAATTCGAGCGTCTGCTTTCCGCCAGCGGCCCAACCATGGGTCACGTCCTGCGCCCATCCGATCATAAACCGCCGCGCCGGATCGCTTTCTTGCAGTGCATTGGCTCGCGTGACCAGGACCACGATTATTGCTCGGCAGTCTGCTGCATGTACGCCACCAAAGAAGCCTGCGTCGCCAGGGAACACCAACCGGATCTGGATGTGCACGTGTATCTTATGGACATGCGCGCCTTCTCAAAGGGATATTGGGCGTACTTCGAACGCGCCCGGAGGCGCTACGGCGTGCACTACCACAACTGCCGGGTCAGCAGCCTCCAAGAAGATCCGGGTACGCACGACCTGATCCTGTCCGCTGTGGACGAAATGGGAAAACCGGTCCAGGAACGGTTCGACATGGTCGTGCTTTCCGTCGGGATGGAGGTCGCCGGGTCGGCCCGGAGACTGGCCCAGCGGCTGGGCGTTGAATTGGACGAAAATGGGTTTTGCCGAAATGTGAGCCTTAACCCGCTCGAGACGAGTCTCCCCGGGACATTCGCCGTTGGTCCTTTCCGCGAACCGAAAGATATCCCGGAATCCGTGATCGAAGCCAGCGGAGCAGCTGCGTCCTGCGCGGCTATGCTTTCCAATGTGCGCTGGTCCTTGACACAGCGTCCAGAATACCCTCCCGAACGCGAGGTCGCCGGGGAACTTCCACGCACCGGCGTGTTCGTCTGCCACTGCGGAGCGAACATCGGCGGCTTCCTGGATGTACCAGCTGTGGCAGCGTACGCTGGCAGCCTGCCTCATGTCGTGCACTCCGACCACTTTTTATATGCCTGTTCCCAGGACTCGATCAAGATGATCACCCAGCGGATCCGCGAATTGGGCTTGAACCGGGTGGTCGTCGCCAGCTGTTCGCCGCTGACCCACGCTCCCCTCTTCCAGGACAGCCTGTGTGCGGCGGGTCTGAACCCCTACCTGTTCGAGATGGCGAACATTCGTAACCAGTGCTCCTGGGTGCACTCGGAAGACCGGCAGGCTGCCACCCATAAAGCCAGGGACCTGGTGCGCATGGCCGCGGCCAGAGCAGCAAGGCTTGAACCTCAACACACGATATCCAGCCCCATCCAGAGCGCCGCTCTGGTGGTGGGAGGTGGTCCGGCGGGGATGACTGCCGCCCTGGCGCTCGCTGAGCAGGGGTTCCCGGTCCACCTGGTCGAGAAAGAGTCCCGGTTGGGCGGCAACCTGCGCAAAGTGCTCGTCCCCATGCCTGCAGAACTGACGAGAAACCGAACCGGCGACTATCAGGAACTGGCGAGGGAGCTCATTCGGCAGATAAGCAATCACCCGAACATCGTACTGCATCTCGAGAGCTCGGTGGCAGACACCTCCGGCTTCGTAGGCAACTTCACCACCACCCTCCGGCGCAGCGACGGATCCACCCAAATTTTGAAACATGGCGTGACCATCCTGGCCACCGGAGGCGAAGAATACCACGGCCCCGAATACGGTTATGGGAGCCATCCGCGCGTCCTCACCCAGCTCGAATTTGAAGAATTTCTATCCAATCAACCATCAGCGATCCACAATCTCAAATCCATCGCTATGGTCCTGTGCGTCGGACCGGCAGAGAGATACTGCAGCCGTATCTGCTGCATCGTGGCTTTGAAGAACGCCCTGCACTTCAAGACCCTGAATCCGGAAGCGGAGGTGGTCATTCTCTACAAGGACATCCGCACGTATGGATTCAAAGAGCGGCTTTATCAGGAGGCCCGCCAGCGAGGCGTTCTCTTTTCTCGATACGACGAATCCCACCCGCCTAAGGTGAATCTCCCCGAGGAAGAGAATGGAGATGGGAAGCTCCATGTCCTGGCATACGAAGCTGCCCTGGACACCTGGTTGAACCTGGAGCTGGACCTCCTGGTGCTCAGCATGCCGGTGGTTCCTTCGTCCGAAGCGCGAGCTCTGGCGAACCGGTTCAAGGTTTCTCTCGATGCAGATGGGTTCTTCAGCGAAGCACATGTCAAACTGCGCCCCGTCGACTCGGCAACCGAAGGGATCTTCTTCGCAGGCATGGCGCATTACCCAAAACTGGCCGAGGAGAGCATCATCCAGGCCGAAGCGGCTGCCTCCCGGGCAGCCAGGGTGCTCAGCCAGGGATCCCTTTCCGTCGGTGGGCAGATCGCGGTCGTCGATCCGGCCTCCTGCACAGGCTGCCTGACCTGCCTGCGCATCTGCCCGTACCATGTCCCGAAGATCCGGGTAGACCTGCACGGCATCGGCGGGATCCAGGGCGCGGCTTACATCGAACCGGCGGTCTGTCAGGGCTGTGGCATCTGTGCGGCGGAATGCCCAGCGCGCGCGATCCAGTTAATTCATTACACCGATGCCCAGATGCGCGCCAAGGTCTTTGCGCTGGCAGAAGCTTTCGAAACATGAAAGGCAGAGTGTATGAACGAAACACAAACTGCAAATCAGCTGATCGCATTCTGCTGCGAGCACTGCGCTTATGCGGCTGCCGACCTGGCGGGAAGCCTGCGCCTGCAGTATCCGCCTTCTGTAAAAATCGTGCTCGTGCCCTGCACCGGGAGATTGGATGAACTGCTGGCTCTGGATGCCTTGGAGGCCGGACTCGATGGCGTCATGGTCGCCGGTTGACTGCCTGGCGACTGCCATTACCTGGAAGGTAATGAGAACGCCAGGCGAAGGATCAGGCGGATTCGGGCGATCCTTGAACAGGTCGGCATCGAACCGGACCGTGTACAGATGTACCAGCTCTCCTCAGCCATGGCAGGCGAGTTTGCTGCCGCAGTCCGGGAGATGACGGAGATCGTGGAAAGGCTTGGACGGAACCCGTTGAAAGGATGAAGGATGAAGGATGAAAAGGGTTTAAAGCTTAGAACGAAATTGTTTGCTTCGGAGATCGTGCAGCTTTTTGGGAGGCTGCCAAAGACAACCGAAGCACAGGTAATTGGCAAACAAATTTTACGATCTGGGACATCGGTTGGAGCTCAATACTGCGAGGCTCAAAGGGCGTAATCAGATGCAGACTTTATTAACAAGATCCAGGGAAGCTTGCAGGAGTTAGATGAAATCATATATTGGCTCGAGATACTGGAAGAAGCATCCATTCAGGATCCAACAATTATTGGACCAATAGTTGCCGAGGCGAACGAATTGACTGCAATATTCGTAACCACTGTAAAGAAGGTCAAAGGTCGCACTAAACTTCAGCCTTCAGTCCTCATCCCTCATCCTTAGGAGGTGTTTCGTGATCGTAGCAGAACAAAAGACATTTGAAGAGATCAAAACCCTGATCGGAAATGCCAGGAAGGTGCTGGTCGTCGGTTGCGGGACCTGCGTGACGGTGTGCTTCGCTGGAGGCTCGCGCGAGGCTGCCATCCTAGCTGCCTCCCTGCGGATGGCGACGAAACTCGAAGGCAACCCGAAAGACGTGACCGATGTCACGGTCCAGCGCCAGTGCGAATGGGAGTACCTCGACCCGATCGAGGAACAAATTCGTGGAGTGGACGTCGTGCTCTCCCTGGGATGCGGAGTGGGAGTGCAAGCCATCGCCGAGCGTTTCCCCAACGCCTGGGTGGTGCCCGGCCTGAACACGAAGTTCATGGGCATGCCGCTGGAGCAAGGCGTATGGGCGGAACGGTGTGCGGCCTGCGGAGACTGCATCCTGGGACTGACCGGCGGCATCTGCCCGATCGCCCGCTGCTCGAAGTCGCTGCTCAACGGCCCGTGCGGCGGGTCCGAGGATGGGCACTGTGAGATCAGCCCGGACGTCCCCTGCGCCTGGCAGCTGATCTACGATCGCCTGAGCAGCCTGGGAAAGCTGGAAGTGCTGATGGACTTGCAGCCGCCGAAGAACTGGCGCACCTCCCGCGATGGCGGACCACGCAAGATCGTCCGGGAGGACCTCAGGCTGGCAGCGGAGGAGGGATGACCTATGACCACTAACTTCAGCAGCAACGGTTATCTGGTAGGCTCGAACCTGGAGCGCGTCCTGCGCGCGGGGCACTTCGCCGTGACCGGTGAGCTCGGACCGCCGCAGAGCGCCGACGGAGATGTGATCCGCAAGAAAGCCGCTTTGTTGCGTGGTTACTGCGACGCCGTCAACATCACCGACAACCAGACCGCCATTGTGCGCATGTCCAGCATCGGCTCGGGGGCGATCGTCGTGCAGGAAGGTCTAGAGCCAGTGATCCAGATGACCTGCCGGGATCGCAACCGCCTGGCCATCCAGAGCGACCTGCTTGGGGCGTACGCTCTCGGCATGCGCAATCTGCTCTGCCTGACCGGCGATCACCAAACTTTCGGCAATCACCCGACTGCCAAGAATGTCTTCGACATGGATTCGATCCAGCTTATCCAGATGGTGACCGCCATGCGGGACGAACGCGTGTTCCAGTGCGGCGATCCATTCAAGGGTCCCGAGCCGCGCTTCTTCGTAGGGGCTGCAGCCGCCCCATTCGCCGATCCGATCGAGTTCCGACCATACCGCCTGGCGAAAAAGATCAAAGCTGGGGCGAATTTCATCCAGACCCAGCTGATTTACGACATCGAAGCATTCAAAGTATTCATGGAGAAAGTGCGCCGGCTGGGCGTCCACGAGCAGGCGTACATCCTGGCGGGGATCGGTCCACTCAAAAGCCCGGCTATGGCGAAATACATGAAGGACAACGTGCCCGGAATCCTCATCCCCGACGAGCTGATCGAGCGGATGAACCGGGCCGGAGCGCCTTGGGCCGGGAAAAGCAAGGACGAGCTGACCAAGGAAGATAAGAAGGCGCGCTCGGAAGCCTGGCAGGCAGAGGGGATCCGGATCACGATCGAGCTAATCGAACAGCTGCGTGAGATCGAAGGCGTCGCCGGCGTGCACATCATGGCGATCGAGTGGGAAGAGGCTGTCAGGCCGATCGTCGAAGGCGCCGGATTATACCCCAGGCCGGTGATCCCTGAGCCAGCCTCACAGCCATCCGGAGGTGGATAGTGGGTGAACAGGAACAGCCTCAACCAACAACCATTCGCATCGATACCAACCTGGCCAACCGCATCCGTGAAGAACTGGGGCAAAACGTTTACCTTTGTTACCAATGTGTGAAGTGCACGAGCGGGTGCCCTGTTGGAAAATACTTCGACTGGCAGCCCAACCAGATCATGCGTGCAGTACAGCTCGGCCAGGAAGATATCGCGCTGCACGCCGCAACCCCCTGGCTGTGCGCCGCCTGCCAGACCTGCACCACGCGCTGCCCGCAGGGGCTGGACATCACCGCGATCATGGAGTTCCTGACCCGCGAGGCGCTCCAGCGCGGCATATCCCCACCGGTCTATGAGGTGGCCGTCTTCAATAAGGCTTTCATGCGAGAGGTCCGATTGTGGGGTCGCTCCTACGAGCTCGGACTGATGGCCGAGATGAAGCTGCGTACTCTGCGCACCCGCAGTGTGCTCGAGGATCTGGATCTCGGGGTCAAAGTCATCCGCAAGAATAAACTGCCGATCATCCCTGAGATCGCGCGACCGCCGCGGAAGGTCAAACCCCTGGCCGGAGCGAGCAAAGCTGTCGCTTACTATCCAGGATGCTCCCTGCATTCGACCAGCAAGGAGTTCAACATCTCCGCCCAGGCGGTGTGCAGAGCGCTCGGGATCAGTTTGATCGAGCCGGAGGGTTGGGTGTGCTGCGGCAGCTCCGCCGCCCACCGCTCCGCTCCCCAAGACGCTGTCCGTTTACCGATGGAGAACCTCTCCATCATCGAGCAGAGCGGTTTCGAAGAGGTGACGATGCCGTGCGCGGCCTGTTACAACCGCCATAAAGCCGCGCTCTACGAGATCCGCCACGACGAGGAGCACAAAGCTGCCGTGGATGCAGCGATCGGCTATGACTACCAGGATACGGTCAGGGTCACCTCCCTGGGAGAAATGATCTTCGAACGGGTCGGACCAGATCGGCTTGCCGGGCAGGTCAGGCGTCCATTAACGGGTGTACGGCTGGTGTGCTATTACGGCTGCCTTCTGACGCGCCCGCCGCAGGTGACCGGCGTGCTGCACCCGGAGAACCCGACCGAGATGGACCGGTTGATGACTGCCCTGGGCGCGGAAGTGATCGATTGGTCGTACAAGACCTCGTGCTGCGGCGCGGCGCATTCTCTCACCCGCCCAGACATCGTCCTCGATCTGAGCAGCCAGCTCATCCGGCACGCTAGAGAAGCCGGGGCGGAGGTGATCGCGGTCGCCTGCCCACTCTGCCACACCAACCTGGATGCCCGCCAGTTCCAGATGAAGCTGGAGACCGAGATGCCCGTGCTGTATTTCACGCAGCTGATGGCGATCGCCCTCGGGCTGCCCGAAAAAGATGCCGCATTGGCCAAGAACCTGGTCGACCCCCGGCCATTCTTGAGGAGCAAAGATTTGCTGTCGGATTAATGATAGATGAATCTTCTCAAGGGTCAAAAGATTTTCAAGTTGGATCTCCTGGGTGGTCGCCTGGTGGAACTGCGCGAATGTCTGGCGGCTCGTGACCCTCATCTGCTTGCCAGAAATACCGGCGCAGCATTCCAGGCGATATCGGGCGAATCCGGCGTGTTTCAGCTTGAGTTTTGGGGGCAGCCGGTAGCAATCACCTTCCCGGCTTTAGAGGTCCGCGAGGCTGACACGGGCGTGCTGCTCGCTGACTTCTCGCAGGCAATGCTGTTGTATTACCTCTCGAACTGCGATGGCACCCCGGTCGCCGGGAAGTGGATCGCGTTCTCCGAGCTGCCCGATGGACGCTTCTACAATTCCGCCTTCCAGGGATACACCGGGCGGGAGCTGGCCTGCTCCTTTTCGGATGATCTGGGGCATTTTTCTCGTACAGCGGAAATTCTCGGCGGTGAGCGTGTATACTTATTCGGCGACGCCGCGTATAAATTTCAAGCCCTCCCCCTGGTCAGCCTCCTGGTCGTTGCCTGGTTGGGAGACGCGGATTTCCCAACCAATTACCAGATCCTCTTCGACGCCAATGTGAGCCACCACCTCCCGACAGACGCCTGCGCAGTCCTCGGCAGTACCCTGACCAGGCGGTTAATCCGCGCCATAGAGCAGCCTCCCCATCCCCAGTCCCCTTCCCCCATTAGAGATGAAAGGATTCGGGATGGGGGATAATGACGGTTTCTTTTGGAGTTGTCGCATGAAAATCGCCATCAGCGGTAAAGGAGGAACTGGCAAGACAACCCTGGCGGCCCTGCTTGCCCAGGCGTATGCGGATTCCGGACGCAATGTCCTGGCAGTGGACGCCGACCCATCTCCCTGCCTAGCAGGCGCGCTGGGCTTTCCGGACGAGCTGCGCCAGCGCCTGCGTCCCATTGCCGAGATGGACGACCTGATCTACGAGCGCACCGGCGCAAAACCGGGCACCGTGGGCGGGTTCTTCACCCTCAACCCGCGCGTCGACGACCTTCCGGACCGCTTCAGTATCTCGCATCGGGGGGTGCGCCTGCTGGAGATGGGATCCGTGGATACCGGCGGGTCCGGCTGTATCTGCCCGGAGAGCGCGCTGCTCAAGACCCTGTTCACCCACCTCCTGTTTCGGAAGGAAGACGTCCTGATCCTGGACATGTACGCCGGGGTGGAGCACCTCGGGCGGGCAACGGTCGATTTCGTCGACGCGATGTTGGTTGTCGCCGAGCCGACCCGCCGCAGCCTGGGGACCGCCGCGCAGATCAAATCCCTCGCGCAGGACATCGGCCTCGCCCGACTTTGGCTGGTCGGAAACAAGGTGCGCAACCAGGAAGAAGCCGTTTTCCTGGAAGCTGAATCGCCGGGATTGCCAGTGCTCGGTTTCCTCCCGGCGGACCTGGCGGTCCAGGAGGCGGACCGCCTCGGCATCCCGGTGTACGATCACGTACCGCTCCTGCGCCAGACCGCTGAAAAGCTGGCTGAAACGTTGGTTGAACGAGTTGAACAACTGGAAAGGAATTGATCCACGAATTACACGAATTGGCGCGAATTTGAATCTAACGCGAATACTGGATAAGGTCGACAGGCACCCTGAGCGGAGTGGTGGGCTTCTTCGACTGTTCTGCGTTCCGCTCAGAACGCCCACCCCGCAGTCGAAGGGGTTTATCCCCAACTGACGTTATGCTCAATAATGAATTCGCGCCATTCGCGGATAAATTTGTCGAAGGTAGATTTTATGACAACCACGATTGCACTTGCCGGTAAGGGCGGCGTGGGGAAGACGACCCTTGCCGCCATGATCATCAAGTACCTTTCCCACACTCAGGATGGCGCGATCCTGGCTATCGACGCCGACCCGAGCAGCAATTTGAACATGGCGCTTGGCCTCGAACTGGAGTGGACGGTTGGCGACATCCGCGAGGATATGCTCGAGCAGGTCAAGAGTTCCTTGACGGCGGGCGGGGCGGCGATGGGTGCCCTCCCCGGCGGCGTCAGCAAGCGCGAGTACCTGGACTACCAGATCCGCAACTCTGTGGCGGAAGGGCCTCGCTTCGACCTGATCGCGATGGGCCGTTCGGAAGGACCCGGCTGCTACTGCGCGGTCAACCACAATCTGCGCGAGGTGGTCGACAGTCTGAGCAAGAATTACCGCTACGTGGTGATCGATAACGAGGCCGGCATGGAGCACCTCAGCCGGCGCACGACGCGTGACGTACAGCACCTGATGATCGTCACCGATCCCACGCTGCGAGGGCTGGTCGCTGCGGAACGCATCGCCGAACTGAGCAGGGAATTAGACATCCGGGTGGAAAACGTCTCCCTGATCGTGAACCGCGTCCTCGGACCGCTGCCGCCGCCGATCGAAGAATACATCGAAAAAATGGATATCCCCCTGCTGGCGGTGGTGCCCGCGGACGAACAGCTGGCGACTTTCGAATTCAGCGGTCGGCCTCTGGTGGAGCTGGGAGAGGAATCCCCCGTTTATCGAGAGATCGCCGCAGCCATGAGACAGATCCTCTCGTCGCAATTCAATTGAAAAAAAACACCCGGCCTCTGGCTGAGGTCGGGTGTTTTCATTTCTTATACCGGGTGATCAGAACAGCCCAATGACCCGGCCGGTTTCCAGGTCCAGGTCCACGTCGTAGAACACCGGGCGGGTCGGCAGACCGGGCATGGTGCGCATCTCCCCGAGGAGCGGGTACAGGAAACCAGCGCCGACCGAGGCGCGAATATCGCGAATCGGCACCCGGAAGCCCTTCGGAACGCCCTTCAGGTTGGGATCGTGGCTCAGGCTGAGGTGAGTCTTTGCCATGTTGATCGGCAGTTTATCGAAGCCCAGCTTGGTGTACAGCTCGATCTTGGCCTCCGCTTCCGGCAGGTAATCCACCCCATCCGCGCCGTAGATCTCTACCGCGATGGTCTCGATCTTCTTCTTGATCGGCCATTCGAGCGGGTACAGGAACTGGAAGTTGCTCGGTTTTTCGGCAGCTTTGACGACCGCTTCTGCCAGCGCCACAGCCCCGGCGCCGCCATCCATCCAGTGCGTGGCGACGACCGCGTCTTCGGCCCCGGCTTCGATAGCAGCCTTCCGCACGAGCTCGACTTCCGCCTGCGTGTCGGTCTTGAACGAATTGACCGCCACCACCACCGGGATGCCGAACCGCAGGGCGTTCTTGATGTGGTGCTGCATGTTACCAAGCCCCGCCTCCAGCAGTTCCAGGTTCTCCTCGGTGTAGGCGTGGGCGAGCGGCTTGCCCGCCACCACCTTGGGTCTACCGCCGTGCATCTTCAGCGCGGGCACGGTCGCCACCAGGACGACCACGTTGGGGATCAGACCGGAATAGCGGCACTTGACGTTGAAGAATTTCTCCATGCCGATATCCGCGCCGAACCCGGATTCCGTGACCACGTAATCGGCCAGCTTGAGAGCGATCTTATCGGCGACAATCGAGCTGTTCCCGTGGGCAATGTTGGCGAAAGGTCCGGCGTGAACGAACACCGGAGTCCCCTCCAGGGTCTGCATCAGGTTCGGCTTGATGGCATCCTTCATCAGGACGGTCATGGCGCCCGCGACGCCGAGGTCCTCGGCGGTGATGGCTTCGCCTTTCTTGTTGGTGCCGATCACGATCCTCCCCAGGCGTTCGCGCATGTCTGCCAGGTCCGTGGTCAGCGCCAGGATCGCCATAATCTCAGAGGCGACGGTGATATCGAAACCGGTCCTGCGCGTCATGCCCTTCTCTTCAGGTCCCTGCCCGATGGTGATCTCGCGCAGGAAACGGTCGTTCGTGTCGACCACTCTCCGCCAGGTGATCGAATCCGGGTCGATATCTAGGCGGACGAACCGGCTGCGCTCTTCAGCAGTCAATTCATTGGGATCGGTCTTCGTAATTCCGAGCTTGTTGAGCCTGCGCACCATGGATGGCGCAAATTTGCGGTTGCCCTCTTTGTCAGGAGGGCAGAGAGCGTTGAACAGCTTCTCGTCGTCCTGGCTGGCTTCGTGAAAGATGCGGGTGTCGATCGCCGCCGCCAGCAGGTTGTTGGCGGCCGTGATGGCATGGATGTCGCCGGTCAGGTGCAGGTTGAAGTCTTCCATGGGTACGACTTGGCTGTAACCACCCCCCGCTGCGCCGCCTTTGATCCCGAAGGTCGGGCCCTGACTGGGCTGCCGGATGCAGGTAAAGACCCGCTTTCCCAGGTGAGCGCCCAGCGCCTGGCTCAGCCCGACCATCGTCGTGCTCTTCCCCTCTCCGAGGGGCGTCGGAGTGATGGCGGTGACGTCGATGTACTTCCCATCCGGGACATCCCTCAGCCGATCGAGGACCTCCAGTTTGACTTTCGCCTTGTACTCCCCAAAGAGCTCCAGCTCTTCAGGCAGCAGGCCGATCTCTTCTGCCAGCCGGATGATCGGCTTGAGTTCTGCCTCCTGCGCAATCTCAATGTCCGATGGCACTGGAAAGCGTTTCTTTAGAGGAGTTGGTTTGAAGGGGCGTAGTCCAGGGAATTCGCGCACTGCAGACATTTGAAGCTCCTTTTCACATCTGGTTTGATGAAAGTTTCCGATTATTGGCTTATTGTGGCATGTTTCACGAGCTTTTGCAATTGACTCATGTCCTATTCCTTGCTGTCAGGTGTCACTTCCTCGGATCAAAGGTCGCCTAATTATACAGGAAATCGAATATTACCTTTGTCATGTGGATATCTGAACGAAATTTAGTTGCAATCCACCTCCGAAGGACATACAATAGAGGCATTGATTTTGGACGGAGAACGGATGGCACTTTCATCCTTCTATCGTCTTCTGCTGGATGCCGAGGAGATTATCATGTCCGAACGCAAGAAAGTCACCCTGCCGTTTTTATTCAAAAAAGTAGCCGATAACGTCCCCATCACCATGCTCACCTGCTACGATTATCCGACCGCTTACTTCCAGGAGCAGGCGGGCATCGACATGATCCTGGTCGGAGACAGCCTGGGAATGACCATGCTCGGGTACGAGAGCACCCTGCCCGTCACCATGGACGATATGATCCGCCACGCCCAGGCTGTCCGCCGCGGCTCGCCGAATGCCTGGCTGATCGGCGATATGCCCTACATGAGCTACCAGCCCAGCGTCGAGACTGCCATCCGAAACGCCGGGCGGTTTATGGCTGAAGCTGGCTGCGATGCGATCAAACTCGAAGGGGGCGCGGAGATGGCTGACCGGATCGCCGGGATCGTGCGCTCGGGCATCCCGGCGATGGGTCACCTGGGGTTGACGCCGCAGAGCGTCAGCGCCCTGGGTGGTTTCCGGCTGCAGGGAAAAGGCGCCCAACAGGCAAAGAAGATCTGCGACGACGCCAAAGCGCTCGAAGAGGCGGGCGCATTTGCCATCCTCCTGGAGCTGGTCCCTGACCGCCTCTGCCAGCTGATCACGGAGCGCGCCAGGAACTGCTTCATCATCAGCCTGGGTTCGGGTCCTCACGCACACGGCCAGCTCTTGATCTACCACGACGCCTTTGGCCTTTACCCGCGTTTCAAACCGCGCATGGCGAAAGTATTCGCGGACGCCGGCAAGCTGATCCAGGATGGGCTGCACGAATACGTTAAAGAGGTCACCAACCGGGAATTCCCCCAGCTGGAGAACTGGTTTGGAATGCCAGATGAGGAATACGATGAACTGCTGCGCCTTATCGAAAATCCTGCAACCAGTCGGATGTAAGAGCGGGTGGATTTCGTTATAGGATGGAATATTTTTATTCGCCTGGTCATACCCCTACCCCCACCAATTAAGACTCGAGGAGGCCACCCATGTCCGACGATTTGCGCAGAAGATTGACCATCCCGGCGCACTGCCTGGACGATATCAATGCCGTGATACTGGACCCCGAAAGCCGCGTCATCAACGATTTCCTGGAGGTCGTCGCCAAATACGGGACGCCAGAAGAGATCAACCGCAAAGCCCAAGAGGCGCGCCAGCTGCCAAACCTGATCAGGCAGGTAGAAGCAATCAGACCCGAGTACGTTGACGACCTCCGCTGGCTCGAAGAGCAGCGCGATCGAGGCGCTTTTATCAGCGTGGCAGATTACCGGCGCAAAGTGCTGGGTAAAAAAGCCGATGAGATCGAGTGGAACGAAGACTGCCCGGTCACGTTGGAGGTCAGTGCAGCCCAGTATTTTCCATGGGTCATCCTGACTGCCCGCTGCGCAATAGAGGAGGGAACCCTCGTCCCAGGGCGCTTCATCAGGGTCAGGAAGATGAAGGAACAGGAGGCGGATGGCGACCTACCTGCCTTCATCGCGGCTATGCAGATCATCGGAGCTTCCTTCGTCGAAACGCTGGACACCAAAGGGACTGACGGGTCTAACGTCCACCTTGGAGGACCGGCGACGATCACTGGTTATTTTGGAGGCATCGGGCAGCCCAACCGTCACGCTCTCCAATGGCTGGACGAGTTCCTGTACTTCTACACAAACTACGGCGTCCAGCAGGTGCTGAATATCAACCCTGGCACGGTGATGCTCGGCTACCTGCTCCACCACCTGGGAATCGACATCGAGTTCAAAATATCCGTGTTCATGGGCAACGACAACCCTTATGCTGCCTTCTGGACGTTGTTGGGCGCCAAGCTGTTCTCCCGCCCGGACGGCACTTCCCCCTTGATCGGCTTCAACTGGAGCAACTCCATTGACAACGAGACCATGGAGATCACCGCCCAGTTCCGCAAGCAGCTCGGGTTCGAGGACGTCGTCCGGTTCGAGCACCATATCGTGGAAGCCTACAAGAGCATCGTCCGCCAGCCGTACAACCGGCGGGCTGAGCTCGTCGAGATCGCCGATCATGTGCGCAATATCTCCGCCAAACACGAAGGCGGCGATCCGGAAATCGACGCCAGTCGCGCTCACCCCTCGGACATTCTGGATTATTTCAGAGAAAAAGAGGAGATCATCGCTTCCGGGGATTGGGAGGCATTGACCCAGAATTTTCTGGACAAGGTCGCCGCAACAAACAAGACCGCCTGGGCGCTAACCGAAAGAGGGCTGGCGTTCGAGGCGGCGAAGCGGCTTCATCTATAGGCAAGGCTTCCGGCCAGGAGAAGCAGTCGCCAGAATTTTGTGCTCCCCATTCCCGGGATTCAGGGAGTTCGATCCTCAAAGGACGGCCTCCGACCTCCAGTAACTGCCAATGTTCCTGTCATGATCGGGACATTTGCCACTAGGAAAGCGCGGTGAATTCGTCGATAATTTCCAACAAAGATAGTTCCAGAATTCACAAGGAGTGCGGGTATGATTATTAAAGAGGAAATCGCCTACCGCCAGCTGGTCACCCTGCCGGACGGGACCCGGGTGCTCTTCCGCCCGCTCACCGCAGACGACCGCCAGGCGCTGATCGCGCTATTTTCGAACGTCTCCGCTGAAGATCTGCGCTACATGCGCCACAAAATCACCGATCCAAAGCTGGTGGGAAAATGGGTGGACGAACTGGATTACAACCGGGTCCTGCCCCTGGTCGCTGTGATCGGTGAAAACATCGTTGGGAATGCCACACTGCATTTCGGGGAAGGCCCCGCCCGGCACCGCGCGGAAGTGCGGATCTTCCTGGCCAAGGAGATCCGCCGCCGGGGAGTAGGGACTCGCATGCTCCAGGCGCTGATCGACCTAGCCAGGCGGCGCAACATTTACATGATCGAAGCGCAGATCATCAACGACCAGGCGACGACGATCAAGGCGTTTCAGAAGCTTGGTTTTGAGATGAAATGTGTCCTGGAGGACTACTTCGTCCTGCCGGACGGAGAACTCCGGGATGTCGCCCTCCTCATCCTGAGACTGCGCGACTCGGGTGGAGAGTTCTAAACCGCACGCCAGCCATCGATTCGCTCACTTCCCATAAACGCTCCGCCAGCCCGGGATCATAAGAGGCAGGAGAGGACCGGCGTAACTGGCAATCGACAAAATACTTCCCCGTAACCCCATCGACCTCCGGAGAGGATGCCAGGTAAACGCTGGTCCGGGCGCCTTCTTCGGGGGTCATTCCACCAAGCGACTGGGTGAGCCTGATTCCCAGGCGAACGATCAGACCGTTGTTGTGCCCAAATTGAGTGGCGACGAAACCAGGGTGGAGAGCATTCACGGCAACCCGAGTATCTTCCATTCGCCGCGCCAGTTCGTAGGTGAACAGTACATTTGCCAGTTTCGATTGGGCGTATGCTTTCCAGCCGTTATACCCGCGTTTCATTTCCAGGTCATCAAAATGGAGCGCTCCGCTCTGATGCGCTTGCGAAGATACGTTAACAATCCGTGCCGAAGGGGCTGCATGTAACAGGTCCAGCAGCAGGTTCGTGAGAAGGAAATAACTGAGGTGATTCAAGGCGAAAGTCATCTCGATCCCCTCCCCTGTCACCTGCCGCCGGAAGAAGAACCCGCCCGCGTTGTTGACCAGCACATCTAATCGGTCGTGGCGCTTTCGAAAATCATCAGCCAGTCCCCGAACCTGTGCAAGCAGTGCCAGGTCGCACACGAGGAATTCGACCTGAGGATTTCCCGTCAGCTGGCGTATCTCCTGGGACACTGCTGCGCACTTTGCCGGATTGCGCCCCACTCCGACCACTGTGGCGCCCATCTCAGCCAGGCGGAGCGCTGTCACCTTGCCGATCCCGGCTGTTGCGCCGGTAACTATTATTATCTTTCCAGAGAGATCATCCTTGTCTGCTTTCATAAATCCTCTCGTCTGGGAGATTATAAGCGCTGACCGACATCTGCGTGATAGAATTTTCACCAGAAAGGAGGCCTTAGAGGGATGCCTCACCCTGACGCAGTCCGTTGGAACACCCGCTACGACCGGGAACGCGCGAGCTGGCTGGCGCGTCCCCCGAAAGAACTGCTGACACAGCACGCGGACCTGCTCCCTGAGACCGGGCTGGCTTTGGACGCCGCAAGCGGGGTCTCCGCAAATGGGTTGTTCCTTGCCCGGCGGGGCTTTCACGTGATCGCCCTGGATATCTCCGAGTATGCCCTCCGCCTGGCGGTGAACCGAGCGAGGGAACAGGGTCTGTGCCTGGATGCAGCCGTCTACGACCTTTCTGTGCCCTGGCTCCCGCCCGGCAGGTTCGATGTCATCTTGAACTTCCATTTCCTCGACCGCGCCACTCTGCCGGTCTACGATTCAGCGCTCAAACCCGGTGGACTGCTCTTTTTCGAGTCATTCGTGAAAATCGAAAATGTACCGGATAATCCGGTTTACTATTTCGAATCAGGGGAACTAAAGGACTATTACAGCAGTTACGAGATCATCTATTACCAGGAAACGCAGCTCCCGCCCGGCGAGCGGCACCCCGAAAGAGGCCTCGCGCAGCTGGTCGCGCGCAAACCCTGAGTGCAACCAATGCGGCAATCACAACACCTCATCCGTGATCTCCTGGGCGCACCGTACGAAGTCCAGCACCGTTGGGACGTTGCGCATCATCACCGCCATGCTCCCCTGGACCTGGAGCTTCCGGGTCATCATCGCCTGCATGGGGTGCAGCTCGCCTTTAAGCACGCGGACGAAATTCTCGTAGGGCGCCCTGAGTGTGAACGCTGGTTTCAGACCTGAAAGGTCCTTCCCGTAGGCTGCATCTCTGCAGGTCCCATGCCAGAGGTCCAGGTAGATCAGGACTTTCTCCTTGAGAGACCCTCCCGGTTCGATATCGAACACCAGGTCGCCTTCCCAATTGCGCGCGATGCGGGCGTACTGCTCGTCCGAATTCAACTTGTCCATCAATGCCTGTGTCCATTCCGGGGACGGGAATTTCGCCATACTGGCCTCCGATGCGAGATGAAGAAAACCGCCCCACACCGATCAAAGTTGGAAGCGGTTCAGTGCGCTGGGTGGGAGTTGAACCCACACGCCTTGCGGCACATGGCCCTCAACCATGCCTGTCTGCCAATTCCAGCACCAGCGCAGAAGCACAGGTATTATAATCTTCTGTGGAACGCTGTCAATAGGCGCACATCACAGGTGATTCGCGACTACCGGAAGGTTCAGACTCCCTCGGTTCTACGCGTGGGTTTCACCCTCAATCAGGAGTATCTATGCGCATTGTCTTAGACGCGATGGGCAGCGACGATTGCCCGGAACCAGAAGTTCAGGCAGCGGTGCAGGCCGCCGCCCAATTTGGCGATGAGATTCTGCTCGTCGGCCCTGAAGACCAGCTGCTCACCCGACTCCAATCGTTTGACGGTTCGGCGAGACGGGTCCAGATCATCCCTGCCCCGGAAGCCATTACCATGCAAGATAAGGGACTGGCTCTGGCATTGAAAGCCAAGCGCCCTCAGGCAAGGAATTCCATGGCAGTCGGCATCGACCTCGTAAAAAGGGGTGAAGCCCAGGCGTTCGTGACTGCCGGCAACACCGGCGGCGCCATGGCGACCGCCTTCTACCGACTGGGCACCATGCCCGGCGTGGAACGCCCTGCACTTACCGCCCTTTTCCCGGTCAAAGACGGCTACTGCGTCGTGCTGGATATCGGCGCCAACCCCGACTGTAAACCGGAGTATCTTTACCAGTTCGCAGTGATGGGTTCCGTCTACGCAGAAAAAGTCCTTTCTGTCAGAAATCCCAGGGTCGGGCTGCTGTCGAATGGTGAAGAACCCGGCAAAGGAAACCAGCTGATCAAAGATACCTTCCCCCTCTTGCAGTCCAGCCAGTTGAACTTCATCGGCAACGTAGAGGGCAAAGAATTGTTCGGTGGAGAGGCGGATATCGTAGTCACCGATGGATTTACCGGCAACATCCTGCTCAAGTCCAGTGAGGCGGTCGCGAAATTGATCACCGATACGCTGCGGGAGGAAATGATGAGCACCTTCCGCACCAAGATCGGCGGCGCCATCGCCAGACCGGCGTTCACAGCCATCCGAAGAAAACTGGACCCCCGCGAGGTCGGCGCAGCCCCTCTTCTAGGGGTGGCTGGACTGGTGTTCATCGGTCACGGACGGTCCGATGCGTATGCCCTGGTGAGCGCCATTCAGGTCGCCCGACAGGCTGTGGAGCGTGATTTGATGGGGGCAATTGCAGACGCGATCGCATCCCAGTTGAAGTCTGCGGCGCCGGCAGGACCGAGATGAGCCAGCCGCGCGTCGTCATCACCGGGCTCGGCGCGCTGTCGCCCCTGGGCACCTCCGTCGCAACCTATTGGGACGGCCTGGTGGAGGGACGGTCAGGTATCCGCCGGATCACGCACTTCGACCCGGCAGACCTCCCATGCCAGATCGCCGGCGAAATCCCAGACTTCGACCCGGCTGTGTTCATGGATAAAAAGGACGCACGCCGGATGGCTCGTTCATCCCAGATCGCTCTGGCAGCCGCCATCGAGGCGGTAGCCGACGCCGGACTGCCAGAAAGCATGCCCGAGCCCGAGCGAGTCGCAATTTCCTTCGGGACGGGGATCGGCGGCCTTGATGTGTACGACGACGCCAGCCAGGTCTACCGGGAGAAAGGTTTTGAGCGGGTCAGCCCATTCGCTCTGCCAGCCAGCATTCCGAACATGGCAGCCTTCGCCATCGGCCAGCGGTTCCGCTGCGTGGGCCCGAACTGCACCATAACAACCGCCTGTGCGACCGGCACCCAGGCGATCGGTGAAGGCATGGAGATGATCCGGAGAGACGTCGCGGATATCGTGATCTCAGGCGGTACCGAAGCCATGATCCGGGATTTCGCAGTCGTCGGCTTCATCGCCATGCGCGCCCTGCCCGTGAATTTCAACCACTGCCCGGAGAAAGCCTCCCGGCCGTTCGATGCCCGGCGAGAAGGCTTCGTCTTTTCCGAAGGCGCTGGTGTGCTCGTGCTGGAGGAACTGGCGCATGCCTTGCGGCGGAAGGCGCGGATCTACGCTGAAGTCGTGGGCCATGCCGCCTCCTCCGACGGTTACCATATTGCTGCGATGGACCCGGCTGGAGCCGGACCAGCCCGGACGATGCGGTGGGCTCTCGAGGACGCCAGGATATCTCCCGCGGACATCGATTACATCAATGCCCATGGTTCCAGCACCAAGCTGAACGACGCCACGGAGACCCAGGCGGTTAAATCTGTGTTCAAAGAGCACGCCTATCGAGTCGCCATCAGCTCGACCAAGTCGATGATCGGGCACGCGATGGGCGCCTCGGGCGCGCTGGAAGCCATCGCCTGTACTCTGGCGATCAAAAATGGGTTGATCCCGCCCACGATCAACTACGAGGACCCCGATCCGGAGTGCGACCTGGATTACGTCCCGAACCAGGCAAGGCCGGCGTCTCTCGAGTATGTCCTTTCGAACTCTTTCGGCCTCGGCGGGCAGAACGCCTGCCTGGTCATCAAGAAATTTCACGAATAAGGCGAGGGTAAAATCACAAGACCATGGAAATCATCAGCAACGAAAAATTGATCCGGCGAAACGCGCGCATCGGCCAGATCAGCAGCATCGCCGGCCTGTTGATCCTGGCAGGCGGCATGTTTGTCTCCTTCACCCGGCAAGATTTATTCTTTATCTCGATGATGGCACTCCTGCTGGGGTTCGTGCTTTCCCAGATCGGCATCTTTTTCGGCAACCGCTGGGGGCGCCGGCCCCGCCCGGACGAGATGATCAGCCAAGCACTGAAGGGTCTCGACGGCCGCTACAGCTTATATCACTATGCCTCACCCACTTCGCACCTCCTGGTCGGACCGGCCGGCGTGTGGGTGCTCATGCCCCGCCACCAGGCAGGGACCATCACCTATGACTCGGTCCGCAACCGCTGGAGGCAGAGAGGGGGAAACCTGTATTTGAAAATCTTTGCCCAGGAGGGTCTGGGGCGTCCAGACCTGGAGATCGGCAGCGAAATCGGCGCTGTACAGACATACTTGCAGAAGCATCTCCCGGATGGGAAGGTCCCCGAAGTCCAGGCCGCGCTGGTCTTCACCAACGATAGAGCAGTTGTTGAAGCCGAAGACGCGCCGGTGCCGACCCTGCAGGCCAGGCGGCTAAAAGAGCTCATCCGCAAGCGAGCCAAGAGCAAACCCCTCTCCACCGACCAGCTGGCAGAGGTCAAGAAAGCGCTCCAGCCTTTCCACCCACAGTCGGAAGGATGAAAATAGACTTCGGGAGTTTGGTGACAAACTCCCGAAGTCTTATCGCGTAAGGTAAATTGATCCCAATGCTTGGATTTATCCCTTCAGGAACTCTTGCAAAGCTTCCCGGCTGATGCGGAAAGCGTTGCCCAGCTTGCGCGCCTTCAAATCCCCGGCGTTGATGGCGGCGATCACATCTTCTTCGGACACTTTCAAGAAAGCGGCCGCTTCCGCCGGGGTCATCACGTCCGGCATGCCGCCAGCCGGGGGCGTTCCACCGCCGGAGGGAGCGCCCGCGCCGGATCCAGTCATCCCTTGCAACGAGGAGCTGATCACGCTTCCCACGCCCATGCCCGCGCCGATGCCCGCGGTCAGTCCTGCGCCGCCGCTGGGGTTCTGCGCTGCATCGCGCAAGGCGTCGGCTGCCTGCAGCTGGGTGTACGTCTGCATGTCAAGCATCCCCATGGCGCGCAGTTCCTCGGCCGACTTGGTCGAAGGCTTCAGGTTTTCGATGTAAAAAGCTTTCAGCGTCAGCCCGATCGCGGCGAAATCGTCCTGTCCCTTCGCCCTCACCCCGGCGCCCAGCTCCTCGGTCAGGCCGATCAGCTCGGGAACACTATGCTGGGCGGCGGTTTCACCCAACAGGTCCTGGAGCTTCGAGAGCAGCATCGAGCGCAGCCGGCCTTCGATATCGTTCGTGCGGTACATCCCCTGCGCGCCGACGATCTGGGTCACGAACTGCTGCGGATCCTTGACCTGGAAGCTGTAGGTTCCGAACCCTTGCAGCAGCGCAACGCCCAGGCCCATGTTCGGATTGCGCACGATGATCGGCTGCGGAGTGCCCCACTTCCGGTCGGCGAATTCGCGCATCGAAACGAAAAACACCTCTGCCGGGAACGGTGTCCTGTCGTTGAACGCCCTGCCGATGAAGTCGATGAGCAGGGGGATGTTGGCGGTCGAGATCGTGTGCCGGCCCGGTCCGAACACATCCAGGGCGTTCCCATCTCGGAAGAAGACTGCCGCCTGTGCTTCGCGGACGATCACCTGCGAGCCGATCCGGAAATCCCCCGATCCGGTCTCCGGAAACCGGTGGACGATCTCATCACGCATTTCATTCGGATATTCAATCACGTCAAATATTCTTGCCATGGCATTTTCTCCTGCGCTATATGAACTACATTCGAAATCGGGACCGACCGCGGTCGGGATTACCCCGAGATCCCAAGGATGACAGACTCCCGCTGGTCGTAAGCTTCGACGCACTGCATCGCTTTCGACTCCAGGTTGCGGATGGAGGCCGGCAGTCCATCAGTTCCCACGGAGCTCTCGACGTTGTCGATTGCGTGGCTGACTTCGTCGACCAGCCCCAACAAAGTAGAATCATATTCGTACAGGCGAGTCAGCTCTTCCTCATTGATTTTTACTGCATCGAACATCCCGGCATAGCCGCGCGGCGCGGTGCGCAGTCGATCGGCGAAAGTGCGCAGCTTGATCGCCGTCGCTTCCAGATCATCGACGTACTGGAGCTCCCCCTGGCTGATGAAATCTCGCTGTAATCTGGATACTCTCCCCTCGAGCTCCCTGAAGCGGTCAAAAATGTGCTCCCGGATCAGCTTGTCCGAATCGCGCCGTTTCTGCCGTTCGATGTACCCTCCGAAGCCTGGGATTTTATTCAAGATCTTCTTGAAGAAATCCATATCTTCGGTGACTTTCCCGAATATTTGATCCTTCATGTCTCCCATTCTGTTCTCCTTGATTCTATATTCCGATACTCCTGAATCCCGTTTGCGTTCGCTCGGATTATAGCCTTTCTTGGCATTGCACGCAACACATTCGCCATGCCGCGCCTGGACCCGGGCCTATCCCCTATTAACAGCGCCTGTAGTGGATATCCGGAAGGGTTTTCAGCCTGGCAGCCGCTTCCTCCGGAGTAAGGTCCCGCTGCGGCGAGGCCAGCATTTCAAACCCGACCATGAACTTGCGCACCGTAGCCGACCGGAGGAGGGGCGGATAGTAGTGAGCGTGGAGGTGCCAGCCCGGCTGGTCGCCGCTCCCGAACGGCGCCTGGTGAAACCCCATCGAATACGGAAAAGAAGTCTCGAACAGATTGTCGTAGCGCGTGGTGACCCGCTGCATGATCTCCGCCAGTCCGGATACCTCGGCTTTATCCAGGTCAGGAAGGCTGGCGATGTGGCGATTGGGCAGCAGCAGGACCTCGTACGGCCAGACCGCCCAGAAAGGGACAAGCGCGGTGAAGCTCTGGTTTCGCACCACGACCCGTTGGCCGGATTGGAGCTCCATTTTCAGGTATTCACACAGCAAGCAGGTCTTGTCTTTAATGTAATAATCCGCCTGGCTGCCCTGCTCTTTAGCAGGCTCGTTCGGCAGTCGGCTGGTCGCCCAGATCTGGCAGTGCGGGTGCGGGTTGGATGCGCCCATCAGGGCGCCCTTATTCTCGAAGATCTGGACGTAGCGCACGAAATCTTTTCCAGCGAGGTCTGCAGTCTGGTCGATCCAGGTGCGCACCACCTCCACGACCTGTTCACCCGCCAGCTCGGGGATCGTCAGGTCATGCCTTGGAGAAAAACAAACGACCCGGCAAATCCCGTGTTCAGGTTCTGCGGCGAAGATCCGGGTCGAATGTCCAGGCACACCCTCCCTGACCGGCTCGATAGGTATCTGTTCGCTGCCTGAGCCTTCCGGGACGAGGAGGGCAGGATAATCGTTGTCGAACACATACGTGCCGGTGTATTCCGGGTTGCGTTTGCCGCCAGCGCGCAGGTTGCCGGGGCAGAGATAACAATTCGGATCGTACGCCGGCAGCGCTTCAACCGGAGCCGCATCGACCTGTCCCAGCCAGGGTCGCTGAGTCCGATGTGGGGAGACCAACACCCATTCCCCTGTCAGGGGATTGAGGCGGCTATGAGGGAAGGCGTACAGCGTCATGGCTGGAGGTCACTCCCTGGCACAATAGAATACCAACAGAGTGCTTCCGTACCGCCGCTGGTCGAATTCTTCGAGATCGCTCAGGACAAGCGCTTCGTACTCTTTCGGATGGATCTGGACGATCACCCAGCCATCTGGTCCCAACCAGGCAGGGTTCCCATCAATCGGTTCCAAAGTCTTCTTCCACAAACCCTTGAACTGGGGCGGCGCAACGTAGATATAATCAAAGCCGCCCCCTGGAGGTGCTGCCAAAATCTTGAGCGAATCTCCGCGCAGGACCTCGGCCCGTTCGCTGAGGCTTGTTGCGGCCAGGTTGGCGCGGATCGTCTCGACCGCGCGCGGGTCTGAATCAATGAACAGGACACGCGCTGCGCCCCTGCTCAACGCTTCGATACCGACGCTGCCTGTCCCCCCGAACAGGTCGAGGAAGGATGCGCCCACGATATCCCCTCCGAGAATGTTGAAGAGCGATTCCTTGGTGCGGTCCGTGATCGGCCTGGTCCCGATCCCTGGCACGGAACGCAGCTTTCTCCCCCGCGCGCTGCCCCCAATCACCCGCAAACCGGTCATCGATGCGACTGAGGGAGCAGAGCAAACGATACAGGTCCGACAACCCGTTGGGGTTGTCGGACAGGTCCGACTTTCGTCACAGCTGGTCCTTCTCGACGCTCATTCTCGCTGCCAGGATATTTCCTCTCGGCGCCACGACCGGCAGCACACACCCTGTACCCAGGATGAACCGCTTTCCCCCGGTGTCTCGGATCGCTCGACCGGCTTCGAAGGCCACCTTTTCAGGGGTGCCCAGGACCATCGTCTCCCATCGATTCAGACCGCCGCAGACTGCCCCTGCATACCGCGCCTGCGCTTCTGCGAGGGTGGGGCCAGTCTCCTGGTCATGCCAGTTGATCACAGATACGGGGTAATCCAGGAACTTCTCGAACATGATCTCTGCGCCGTGCAGGTGCAGCACGTTCATCGGCAGATCTCTTGCCGGTTCGAGCACCCGGAGATCGAAGGCGCGCCCGAATGTTTCGTATTCCTGCTCCGTCAGCAGCCCAAATTGGGCATGCTGGACTGCAAAGAAAACACCGTCAACGCCCACCGCGACCGCGGCTTCGACGAACCGCCGCGTGCTTTCGGCGATCGTTTGCAGGCCGGCCAACAGCAACTCCGGGTTCCGCCTCAAGTGGACGGTAATATTGTCCCGGCCGATCAGGTTCTTCGCCTGGGAGAGCGGGTTGAAGACCGTCTGGATGACCGGCACTTCTTCCCCGAGCTCGGCGAGAATCATTTTCAGGCACTCGATCTGCTGTGCAAGTTGACCTGAGGTCGGATCGAGTATCGGCAGCCTTTCCCAGTCTTCGGGGCGCTGGATCACCCGCCGCGTGTAATCGCGCGTCCCTTCCGGGTCGCCGCGCCACTCATCCTCCGCGCCCCAGTCTTTGATGCAAAATGACGATGAGGGAGTGACCTTGACCAGGTCCAGATCGAACGACCGCTGGAAATCGATAGTGGCAGATGCCAGACCGCCTGGCGTCTGGTCATCCACCGGAAAATGCCGCCAGAAAGCCACCGGAGGCCGGTCCAGGTCCGCGCCTGAAATGCAGGCCTCCATCCTGTCTCTGTGAGTCCGTGTCTGGGTCGCCAAACAGCCTCCTGCTGTGATCAATCGACCTGATTCCCGCTGCCTGTCACGGCAGGACGGAACCAGGCGTAGTCAGGCGCTTCTTCAGGTCCTTGCTACTTGAGATTCTCAGTGTTCTTCAGCGAATGCAAAATCGTCGAGCGTTGGCAACAAGTCGGGCATTTCGTCGAGCACGTCGATCGTTTCATATTTCAGCTCCGCCATCATCGGCGGAAGCGGGACCAATGCCGGGGGAACCAGACGCGGTGGAGCCGGGGGTGGATCGCGCCGCGGGAGCTGGTGCCCATCCGCTCTGCGCCGCAGGATTCGCCGGTCGCTGCTCAACCAGCCGACGTACTCCCGTGTACGGAATAAACCTTATTATCCTCTGTGACCCAGCCAATCCATTCACCGCTGAAATTGTAAAGATAAGGGTAAGCAAGGAATCCAGCTGTGTCGCCGGAGCTGGTGTAGAGAGGGATTGGTTCTCGTCTGTTCTTCAACATATAAATTTTATCCTCCCCGGGATTATTTATCAACACCCTCAGGCGATATCATTATAAGTCCAATAGCGGTTGATGAAGAAATTCCAAAACATCACGACAATCACCGCGATCGCGAGGGCGAGATTCTCTGCGACCACCTGGTAAGGGATAATTCCAAACAGCGGGGCATCAAATCCAGTAAACAGTCGCCCAAAGAAGCGTTCGAGGAATACTACGATCGGGGTGCGGATGGCCAGTCCGACGACGCTGACGAACGCGAACTGAACCAGCTGTTTCGCCATCGGTTTGGTGCGGGAGTCCGGATACGTCCAGAACCGGTTCCAGGTGAAATTGCTGAGGATCGCAGCAATAAAGGAAAAAACGCTCGCCCAAACTACCGGCAGACCTGCCCCGGAAGAAAGAAGGTTGAAGGTGCCAAAATCGACAATGGCGCCTATGACACCGACCGTTGCGAATTTCAAGAACCGGGTCCGCTCCCTTGGGTTTGTGACAATCGAGGTCAGCGTCATACCAAGCCCATTTTAGTCTTGAAATAAGGAATGGTTTTCATCAGACCTTCTTCCATGCTGACTTTAGGCTCCCAGCCCAGCACCTCCCTGGCGCGCGTGATATCCGGCTGGCGGCGCTGAGGGTCCCCTTCGCTCCTGGCTTCTGGTTGAAAGATAATCCCGGCCGGGTTGCCGGTGAGCTCGTTGATCATTTTCGCAAATCCGAGGATCGTGGTCTCAACCGGGTTTCCCAGGTTCACCGGTCTGTGCTCATCGGAGAGCAGAAGGCGATAGATCCCCTCTATCAGATCATCCACGTAGCAGAAGCTGCGCGTCTGCCCTCCATCTCCGTAGACCGTGAGCGGCTCGCGCCGTAATGCCTGTTGCAGGAAATTTGGCACAACCCGGCCGTCGTCCAGGTGCATGCGCGGTCCATAGGTATTGAAGATCCTCACGATGCGGGTATCCACGTTGTGGAAACGGTGGTACGCCATGGTCAGCGCTTCCGCGAACCGCTTGGCTTCGTCGTAAACCGAGCGCCGCCCGATCGGATCGACGTGGCCCCAGTATTCCTCATGCTGGGGATGGACCAGCGGATCGCCGTAAATCTCACTGGTCGAAGCCAGCAGGAACCGCGCACCTTCCGCCCGCGCCACTCCAAGCGTGTTGTGAGTCCCCAGGGCGCCAGCTTTCATGGTCTGGATCGGGAGATTTAAGTAGCCAAAGGGAGAATTGGGATTCGGACTCGCAGGTGAGGCAAAGTGCATGATCGCATCGATCTTCCCGGGCACGAAGATGAAGTCCGAAACATCATGCCGGATGAACGAGAAATTTTCCATTCCTGTCAGGTGGGCCAGGTTGTCCGGGCTGCCGGTCACGAAGTTGTCCATCCCAACGACCTGGTGACCTTCAGCCAGCAGCCGATCGCAGAGATGAGAGCCAAGGAAACCAGCTGCACCCGTCACGAGTATTCGCATTTTATTTTTCAACTCCACATATCCAAATTTGTCTGGAGAAGTACTGGGATCATGACCATGGTTACGATCAGCGAATTACTTCCAATCCACCCGGCTCGTGAGACCGTCCCCTGTGATCTGCCAGGCTTCTCCAGTCTTGCTGTCTACCAGCCAGAGGTTCTTTTCGTAAATGACGGCCAGCGCCGGGTTGCTCGATTCGGGCAGCGGTCCAGGACTCCAGACGACCTCCTGCGGGTCCAGGCCGCCTGAACCCTCGGCAGGGAAAATCATCTTCCGGTTCGAACCATCCCGGTCCATCACCACCAGCCGGTACCGGCTGCTCTCGCTCTGCGCGGTGAAGATCGCCTGCAAATAGGCGATCTGGTAAGCGAGTTCTCCCTCGGGCAACTCTTCCATGAAAGAGAGGGCTGGATACGCGAACATCCCCGTATCTCCTGCGAGTGGCAGGGTGCTGCCGTCAGGGGTGTAAGTCACCTCGAGGTCAAAGCGCTTCGATTCGGCAGAAGACTGGTGATTGACGCTGTACAGGAAGTCGCCGTCCGGGCTCCAATCGATCCCCGGCACCCAGGCCCAATCACCAAAGGTCTGAACGGGCGGGAATTGTTGGAGCGCCGACTGAAGACCATCCTCGATAGACAGGATCCCCACCTCATCTGCTCTGGCGTACGCCAGGCGCTGACCATCGGGCGCCCAGGTGAACTCTGTGCCCCACCAGCCGTAAAGGCCGCCGGAGTTCGTTTCGAGCAGCGGCGGCAGTTGACGCACGAATCCGGTCGGGCTGAAGGTGAGCAGCGCCAGGTCATTGTTCGCCTGCCAGCCCGGCGCGCCGGGCCTGGGCTCGACAGTGGAATACGCCACCGTTCGCTCTGCGCCGGGCTGCCAGTCGGCGAAATGCACCACGTTTTCTACGCCCAAGTCGATCTCTTCGCCGGACTCATGGCCAACAGGCGCCGCCCACAGGCGGTTGATCGTCCCCTCCTCCCCCTCCGATGCGCGGGTGAACAGCAGCCATTCTGCATCCGGAGATAGAGAAAAAACCCTTCCGTCCAGGTCGCCGCTCCCCACCAGCTGCCGGCGATCGGCGGTGCTACCCTCGATCACCCAGGCATCGCCATCCACCAGGTAAACCAGCCTGCCAGGAATCGAGAGCGGGACGAAAGCTCGCTGAACGCCGACCATTTTGATCTGGGGGATTGGCTCCTTAACAACCACCGATTTCACCACACCGGTCGACACTTCTTTACCATCTTCGAACAGGCGGCGAATCGTGATCTCCTTCAATCCGTTCTCGCCTAACTGCAGCCAGTATTCTTCTCCGGCTGGCAGAGATTCATTGCGCAGCACCTGGCTCTCGAACGGGATCACCTCTTGCTCTATGGAAAATTCCTCCCTCACCCGGATCACTCTCGCCCGCGAACCCTCTCCCAACACCGTGTATAGCGGCGGCTCGGTCCGGTCAAGCGGCTCGAGAATCAGTCCGCCCGCCTTCAAGGCCTCGTCAACAGTGCTGCCCGCGGGAACTTCGACCAGGATGGTTTCGCCGTCGGCAAGCAGTTCGACTGTGATGCGCCCCTCGCGGACCTGTGGAGCGATGCATCCCACCAGGAAGAACAGACTGATCCCTGTTATTAACCTGGAAAGGCCAATTCCTGGCCGGCGAAAAGCCATCTTACGCGTTATTCCGTCCGGCCGGTGATCCGCATGGAACCACCCTCGATAACAATGCTTTCGATGAACATCTCGGGCGCAGCATCATCGATTTGTTCCTGGAAAGCCCGGTTGATCCGCGCCTCGATCTCGGAAACCAGGTCAGCCGGCAGAGGGATCGGGCCTATTCCGGCGGAAACCACTTCGAACACAGGCCTCCCGGCGCCGTCAATGCTGACCTCCATGATCATCTTGGCCTGGGCTGAGATCCCGGTCGCTTTCACCTGGACGGTGATTTGTATTTGTCCATCGTCCAGCCGGATCTGGGGATCTGCGATGCTCTCGCTGCCGCTTTTTTCCAGTTCGGCTGCCACGACTGAGGTCAACTGGGATTCGGTGATTTCCAGATCGATCGTGCCAGTTTGCTGGGCTTCTTCGAAGGCCTCTTCAACTGCCTCCTCCAGGCTCTCTACAGCCTCCGTGGAGACCGCCACGGTCGGTTCAGGTGTGGCTGTCCGCCGCCCGAGGTTGCATGCCAGGCTCACGGCCGCCAAAACGGATAGTATAATCACCAGGGTTCGTAGTTTTTTCATCAAAGACACCATATCCTTAAACGCTGTACCGGGAAAAAAGTTTCAACCCGGCGATTATAGCATGTCCGACGCCGCGCCATACAAAAATGAAAACCAGATTAAACAGCGCCTGGAAGCCCTGCTGTTCGTCGCTTCCGAGGCCGTGACGCCCGCCCAGCTGGCGAGCGCCCTGGACCTGCCGGTCGCCGTCGTCGAAGAAGGGCTGAAGCAGCTAGACGCCGACTACGCCAACCGGGGACTACGCCTGCAGCGCCACGCCGGTCGAGTCCAGCTGACGACCGCTCCCGAATTTGGAGAGAGCATCGAACGCTTCCTCGGCCTGGAAGCGACGACCCAGCTCAGCCGGGCAGCCCTGGAAACGCTGGCGATCGTGGCTTACGAACAGCCGGTCACGCGCCCGCAGATCGACGCCATCCGCGGCGTCAACAGCGAAGGCGTGCTCAGGAGCCTGCTGCAGAAAGGTCTGGTGCAAGAAGTGGGCCGGGCGGACGGGCCAGGCAGGCCGATCCTCTACAGCACAACCCCCGAGTTCCTCCAGCAGTTCGGACTTAAAAGCCTGGGCGAGCTGCCGCCTCTCGATCCAATCCCCCAGGAAAACGATCGGCCACAGATGAACACAGATATCCACAAGAAAGAACAAGTTTAACCAACCAGGTTAGAATTTCAACGAGATGGAAGAACGACTGCAGAAAATCCTCTCCCGCGCCGGGTTTGGCTCACGCCGTGCGTGCGAAGATCTGATCGCCTCCGGAAGGGTGCGCGTCGATGGGCAGATCCCCACCCTGGGGATGAAAGTAGACCCTGAAAAAGCCCACATCGAAGTCAATGGGCGTCCGCTCCCAAAGGCAGAAAAACTCCTTTATATCGCGCTGAACAAGCCCCGCGGGGTCGTCTCGACGGTGATACCCCAGGATACACGCCGCACGGTACGCGACCTCGTCCCGATCCCCGGTCGTCTCTTCCCGGTCGGCCGCCTAGACGCCGACAGCGAAGGACTGATCCTGCTCACCAACGATGGCGAGTTCGCTAACCGCCTGACCCACCCGCGCTATGGGCACGAAAAAGAATACAGAGTCCTGGTCGCGCGCCGCCCGGACGAAGAGCAGCTCGCAATCTGGCGGCGCGGCGTGGTGCTGGAGGACGGCTACAAGACCGCTCCGGTCGAAGTGCGCGTCGAAGCGCCCTTTGGTAAGGGCGCTTGGCTGCGGGTGGTCATGCGGGAAGGCCGCAAGCGCCAGATACGCGAAATTGGCAGGACCATCGGCCTGCCGGTGGCGCGGATCATCCGGGTGCGCATCGGCAGCCTGCAGCTGGCCGGTTTGAAGCCGCGCGAATGGCGGCACCTTACGTCAGCAGAAGTAGAGGAGCTCAAGGGCGGACCAGTCAAGAGCAGTCCCGGGCGTGGAAAGAGAAGAGCTACGTCGGAAAAAACCAGGCCCAAGCCTCATCCACGCAGCAGGCCAGTGATGAGCAGGGAGACCGGCCGCCCACGACGCCCATCATCGAAAAGCAAGCGGAGACGAACAGGCTCTCAAGCTGTTGCGAAGTTGAAAAAGCTTGGAAATATAGGGCGTTGGTGAAATCAGGGCTACCTGGTAATCGTTGGTTCACGGGGCATGAGCAACAAGAACGACAGAAAGAACAATCCCGTGAGAAGACCCGAGATCCAGATAAATATACTGGTGATTCCCACCGTTACCCCCAGAAAAATGATGATAAGTGTGGGCAGGGCGTTGTCGATCAGGCCGGCTTTCAGGATCGCAACGTTGCGGAGGGGGTCCTTGTATGCGAACCAATAGGCGACCCCCCAGGCAGTTGCCGCCCCTCCAAAGAACCTCAGGTAGATCGGGTCCCCGGGGATGGGCACGCCCAGGATGGCGAGGAGAGACAAAGGTCCGATCAAGGCCGGCAACCCCCACAGGAATAGCGTGATTAAGACCTTGATGATTAAGATGCGCCGCAACCAGAGAAGCCTTGAGCCAGGGGTCATTCGGACTCCTCCTTTTTACGCGCTCCAAAAGAGCTCCTCGCTGTGCTCAAATGATCGAAAATAATTCTAGCATCGAAAAGTTACCTGCCGGCAGATAAAGGATTATCTGTCGGCAGGTCTGTCTTACGCCTCCATTCGGGCCTTCAGGTTCGCTAGGACTGTCTCTGCTTCGTGTTCGTTCATCTTGTGGATGACCGGCTCGGCCAGCTTGCCCAGGACTGCGCCCGGGATGGTGTAATCGACGTTCAACGTAACCCGTGTGCCGCCATCCTCTGGCCGGTAGTTCCATACGAACGTGCTGGGGATGCCGCTCTCGTTCTTATCCACGATGCGCTGATCCTCGATGAACTCGGTCCACTCCGCGTGGCCATCGATGCGAACACCGGCCAGCTTGTAAGTCCAGTCGTAACAATGGCCGCCGTTGGGTAAAAGCTGCACATTCCTGACTTCCACCAGGCTGGGCCAGATTTCCGGCAGGTTCTCCGGCTTCGCCATGAAGGCAAACACCTTATCCACCGGGGCGCTGATCAGGATGGATTTTTCAATTTTTGCCATGGTCTTTTCTCCTTATTAGAAAGGTCGATTTCCCTTTCCTTAGTCTGTCAGTGATAGGGAGACCTGGAAGGATTTTTGATCTCCCTATCTTCCGTTGGGCGTCAAAGCCTACCCGCCAGGTCGGATGGGTGTGGGGACGACCGGCGATGCACCCCACAGCTCGGTGGTCAGCTTGCTAGTGTACGTCCATAATTCATCCAAGACCTTCTGACAATCCTCGTTGGCAAACCAGGTCGCCCACGCTGCTATGTCGGCGAACTCGTAGGTCACCACGACCCGGGAGTCTCCAGCCGCCTGCCGGTACCCCCGGAACTCGACCACGCCGGGCACGGCCAGGGTGCGCTGGATCGCGAGTTTGGTGAACTCCAGATAGGTTTCGATCTTCTCCGGGAGGACGTCCCACTTCAATACGTAGAGCACCATCGTCTTTCACCTCCTTTCTCTTCAAATTCCTTTCCCTAGATCCCTTCATCACGTGGTGGCGATGAAAGGGGTGCGACAAAACGCTCGATGAAGGCGAGCAGTTGCCGCGAATCATGAAATATCATCCCCTCGCCACTCTGAATATGCTCAATGCGCCCACGCCAGCCCATCGTTTGATCTGCGCCTTCTCCCTGCCATTCCCACCAGAAGCGGACGACGAAAGTGTTCTGCGACTGTTCCGTGTGGCCAGGCATTTTTTTCTCCAAGTTAATGAAAAGACTGCTCTTTCGTAGAGCAGTCTAGCATACGGGTGTCAAAAAACTATCAAAAGGCGAGCGGTCTTCAAATCACAGGTCGCATGTCATGGAATCCAGGTAACGCTTCCGCTGCTGCGAGTCGGGGAGGCGGCCTGCTTTGGCCGCAATGATAGCCTCGGCCAGCCGGTCCTGCTCGTCCGCTGCTTCGACGCGGTTTAACGCCTGCAGGACCCGGGCGTAGGCGCGGTAGACCTGCTCGCTGCCGATCCAGCGCTCGCTGCTCCACGCAGCCAGGTCGACGGCGCGCCTGGTGCGCTCCAGGGCCGCTTCGGGATCACCCTGAGCCAGCCGGACGAGTCCCATCTCCAACTCGCCCCACATCTCGCAGGCTGGCAAGCCGATCTCGCCGGCGACCTGCACTGCCTCTGCAGCGTGGGCGAGAGCCGACGTGAGATCGCCCAAACGCCGTTCGGCGCGAGCCAGAGCAGCCAGCCCGGCTGCCAGGTTTCCCCGCGACTCGCTGTCGCGAGCCACATCCACGGCTTCGGCCAGGTAGGCATGCGCCGAAAGGGGCTGATTGGCGACCAACTCTGCCAGTCCCAGCACGATGAGCGCTTCCGCCAGACGCCGACGATGCCGGATCGCCCGGGCCCGCGCGATGGCTTGCTCCAGCCAGCGCCGCGCCTCACCCGTGTCACCCAGATGGTAGAACGCGAAACCAGTCCCCAACTCTGCCGCCACGCGTCCGTGTTCGGTGCGCAGCACTTGTTGCGAGGATAGCGCCTGCTGAAACAAGTCCACCGCCACCAAATAATTGCCCCGGCAAATTTCCCAGGATCCTGAATGGATCAGGCCATACGCCTCGGCGGAGCGCGCACCAATGCGCCGGGCGAGGTCCAGATGTTCGCTCAGGTGCTGCCCCGCCTCAGCCAGCCGTCCCATCTCCTGGCAGGTGGCTGCAATATCCAAACCAGCCCAGGCCACACCATTGTAGTCTCCAGACGCCTGATGACTGGCATAAGACTCTTGCTGATAGGCGAGGGAGCGGGCATAGTTCCCCAGGTGAAAGTGCACGTAACCCAGAATGTGGGTAATGTGCCGACGCGTCTCGCCGTCTGATCCTGAGACCATCGCCAGAGCCGATTCGAGTGCAGCCAGCGCGGGCTGTGGCTGCCCTAAGAAATAGTGGGCGAAGCCGACTTGTGTCAGCAGGTAGCAGCGCGCCGCCGTATTCTTTAGCTGGTCGGCCAGAACCAGACCATCTGTAGCCGCGACGATGGCTTGCTCATATTGCGCATCCAGGTTCATGTAACGGGCATGTTGGATCAAGGTCTGCAGGCGCAAATAATCATCCCCACTGAATTCAGCCAGAGTGCTCAGCGCCGCCAGGTCCGCGTCGCGTAGGTCCAGGCGGGCTTGCAAAGCGCGTGATTCGGCTCGGTTGGTCAGGACTTGCCCACGTCGGTGTAAACAGTCCGCCTGCCGGCAGTCCGGATCCAGTTTTTCTAACAATTGCAGCATCCGGCTTTGATGAGCCTCCGCTTCTTGCCAGGCAAACATCGCCGCCGCCCTTTGCGCCGCCAGGTCATGGTAATGCAGCGCCTTCTCCACCTCGCCGCCGACATCAAAGTGGTGCGCCAGTGCGCTGGCGACAACGGGTTGATCTGGATACAGGCACTCCATGGCTTCGCCGATCAGGCGGTGCAGTCGTCGCCGCCGCCGATGGTGGATGCCCACATATGTCGTTTCATGCACCAGATGATGCACGAACTCATAATCGCGACCGGCGATGCCGCTCCCTTCGCACAAGAATCCCTGCCGCAGCAGCTCATCCATCGCCTCCAGGGCGGCATCTTCATCCACACCCCGGACGCGGCAGATGAGATCAAGATCAAACGAGCGGCCCGCGACCGCTGCGCAGGCGATCCATTCGCGCGCCGGCGTGGATAGATGACCCAGCCGCGAGTCGATGAGCGCTCGCACATTGCTGGGCACAGGCAAGGTGCCTTCTGGCAGCGGCACTCCCGCGAGCGCGCGCAGCGTCTCAATCGAGAAGAAAGCATTCCCTTCGGTATGCGCGTACAAACGGTTCACGAACCCGGCTTCCGTCTCGCATGTACGCCGGACCAGCTCAGCGATAGCCTCCAGCGAGAGTCGCTCCAACGTCAGGCGCTGCGCCAGGCTCTCGCGCGCCAGTTCAACCGTCATCCTCGAGAGCGCGTGGGCCTCGCCGACATCCTCTGGGCGAAACGTGCCGAGGCTCAGCACATGCATATCCGCCGTCTGTCGTGCCAGATAATGAACCGCAGCGAGCGTCGAATCGGTTGCCCAGTGCAAATCTTCTATCACGATCAACAGCGGCGTACGGGATGCAAATTGGCGGATGAAAGCGGCAATGGCATGAAACAGGATGGCTTGTTGATCCGGCTGTTGAGGACCGGATGAAGACACAGGCTGAATAGATGGGGTAAACAAGTCTGGGACGAGGCGCGCCAGCTCACCTCGCGCCCAGACAGGTAACGCCAGCGAGGTATACCCCTCCTGCAGGGTCAAGTCACGCAGGATCTCCGCCAGCGGCTGATGGGGCAGCACGCGCTCGGGTTCGTAGCAGCGCCCGCGCGCCACCATTCCGCCGAGCCAGCGCACCACGGCGGCGAATTCTTCGGTCAGACGCGTCTTCCCGACCCCGGCTTCGCCGCTGATCAGGACCATGCCTCCCTGCCCTTGCGCCGCTTGCTCCCAGCGCGCTCGCAGCGCATCCATCTCGCGCCTGCGTCCGACAAACGGCGGGTGTTCGAGACTATCCCGGCGCGGCGGCGCCCTCACCAAAATCGGTTCGACTGGTAGTGGCACTGTGAATTGTGCGCCGAGGATTCTTGCTGCCTGTTTGAGCATTTCGGGAGTGGGGGGCGCGTGGAGTTCTCCCTGCCGCGTTGCACAGCACAGTTGCCACTGGCGTAGCGCCCCGGCTAGATCGCCCAAGGAGACGAGGGCGCGCATCGCCGCCAGATGAATATTTTCCATCAGCGGATCGCGAGCGAGGTATTTTTGGGCGTACGACAGCGCGAGCCTGGCATCGCCTTGCGCTTCGTGCCAGACGACCAGCCGCCTCAACGCGTCGAGATAGAGGGCTTCCAGGTTATAACGTTCCTCAATGCACCAATCGTCATAAAATCCCTCGAGAAGGTCGCCGCGGTAGAGTTCGATCGCGGCAGCCAGGTCTTCTGGCTTCGCTGTGGACTTCTTTACGCGTTGCTCGAATTCGGTTACATCGAGCCAGAATGGTCTGGTAGGATCGAATTGCACGCAGGTCGAGTCGGCGAGGAGATAGTCTTTTCCGACCGATCGGCGGATGCGCCACAACGCCGTGGTGAGCGAATGGCGCGCATGGACGTCGTCGCGATCGCCCCAGAAGAGCGCGGCGAGCTCGTCACGCAAGTGAGGATGATCGCAATGGAGGATGAGATAAGCCAGGAGCGATTGAGTTTTGTGCGTGGCAAGAGTTGGCAGCAATTGGTCGCCACGCCAGAGCTCCGGGATCCCAAAATAGTAGATGTCCAGGCCGGTGTGGGTGGATCTCTTTGCGTGCATGCCGGTTCCCCTGCAATTATATTAGCATTCTTTCGCTTGCCGATGACCTGCGCGCGTGGCGGTTACAGAACAAGTGCGAGTTGTCCACGATCACGGGAATGAATTTAGAGTCCCGTCTGCGGGCCGCCCAGACGAAGAACAGCCCGCGATCTGGCGGCGCGGCGTGGTGCTGGAGGATGGCTACAAGACCGCTCCTGGAGAGGTGCGCGTCGAAGGTCCTTTTGGTAAGCGCGCCTGGCTCCGGCTGATGATGCGGAAAGGAAAGAGGCGCCAGATCCGCGAATTGGGTCTAACCATCGGCCTGCCGGTGGTGCGGATCATCGCTCAAGCCGCCCCCATGGACAGGTTCTGCCTGTTCTGCTGATTCAAAACCGGAGGTGCAAGAGACTGGCATTGACCAGTCCCTTGCCTTCTCCCCATCATTCTCTAGCCCGGCTCGCCCGGCTGGGCTGGCCCGATGCGGTAAGGTCGCATCATTTCGTTGTCCTCGTGTTCGACAATGTGGCAGTGCCAGACGAAGGTCCCGGGCGTATCGAACCTGGTCCGCACCCGGGTGACTTCACCCGGGTAGGCGATGACCGTGTCCTTAAATCCGCTCTCCCAGGGCGCTGGCAGTCGGGGATCGCCGGCAAACTGGACCGGCATTGCTGTTTCCCCCTCTTCGTTCAGAACGAGCGCCTGCCGGTTGACCACTTCAAACGCGATCTCGTGGATGTGCATGGGATGCGCATCCGCAGTGAAGTTGTAGAACTCCCATACCTCGGTGTCCCCCACTCCCGGGTTCTCGCTGATCGGATCGGCCCACATCTTGTGAACAGGCATACCATCGAGACCCACATTGCCGAGCAAGGCCTCCGCCGGACCGTCGTGAAATTCCGACATCATCTCCAGTAATGCCAGGGAGCGGGTGGCTGTTTCAGCCGGAAACGATCCTGTCGGAGGCAGCACCAGGAACTGCGGCGGCGTGGTGGGGTCAAGCGCTGCGGCCTGGACCACGTTGAAAGCCATGATCTGGCCGGTCGAGCCCGGATCAGCGGGATCGAAATCCTGTCCTGGGACTCCCCCGCCGAAAGGCTCGTCTGGTCCCACGTTGGCCAGGATGTGCTGGCCTGCCGGGACATTGGTGAAATCCACGATCAGGTCGGCGCGCTCCGCCAGGCCCATCAGCAGGCGGTTCCCGAGGTCGGCGGAGATATTCACCGGCGCGGCCAGGAAACCGCCTTCGTTGCCGATCTGCCAGACCTCCACGCCGGGGATATTGTTGAAGTCCAGGATCAGGAAGCGGGACTGGCAGCCGTTGAGGAAGCGGAAGCGGTAGCGCCGCTGCTCGACCACCTGGAAGGGCCAGGTGTTGCCGTTGACCATCATCATGTTGCCGAAGAACTCGGGGTTCCAGATCGGCGAGACGTCTGTCTCCGGGATGAACGGCCCGGCGAACCCGTCGAAGAAGGTTCGCGTGTCCGGGTAGAACAGCGAACCATCTGTGTTGAACGAGCGGTCCTGGATGGCGATGGGGATCTCGTAGTAGGTCTTATTGGGTGGAAACTTATCGTTTTCGATAGGGGCGGGACCGGGGAGCACGGCGGTCGTCCCGAAGCGGCTGTCCAGCACTGCCTTGTCGCCTGCCGGCCCACCGCGCACGAGGTAGAATCCAGCCGGTCCGGCGTACACGTTCAGGCGGGTCATGCCCAAGACGTGGTCGTGATACCAGATGGTCGAGGCCCGGTTTTCGTTCGGATACTGGAAGATGGCGAACCCCGGTCCCCAGGTCGCACTATAACTCGCAGCAGCCTTCGCGGCGAAGTAGTTGTACCAGGTCCCTTCCGTGGCGTATCCCGCCGGAATGTCCATCGCCGCGGGCAGGTACCATGCCTCGGCGTAGCCGTCGCTCTCGTCGCCGACGCCGACCGCGCCGTGCACGTGGGTGACGATCGGGACGGGACCGGTGTAAGGACCGGGCGTCTCGGAGAAAGTCGGCCGCGTGTCGCGACCCGATTCCCCCCCAGGCGGGTTCGCCCAGTGCAGGGTCTGATCCACCGGCAGCAGGTGGTGCAGGAAGTTGCCCTGGCCATCCACCAGGTCGTTGATCCACTTTACCCTTACCGGCCTTCTCCATGCCGCCTCGATGGTGAGCGAGGGCGCGTTGTGGATCAGCAGACCCCGCTTGCTGGCCGACTTGACCGCGCCGTACCCCCAGACGGTCGTGGCAGGCATGCCGGCGGGTAGGACCTGCTGCCGAAACTGCTTCATGGAGATCTCGTAATCGTCGATGGGCTTTCCCATCGGGTTGGGGATCGTGCCGGCCCTGGGCATCACGGGTGGGATCAACAACGGCGTCAGAAATTTGGGTACATCACCTGGATCGAGCGTACCGAGGGGGATCTGCGCCCTGGCGCGCAACAGGAACCTGCCGCGCCTGGCAGCGTACAGGGAAAGCACACCGGCTCCGCTTAATTTCAGGAATGCTCTTCGGGATAACATCGCACCCTCCGCATAGAAAGTGCACAGGATAGGATTAAGATTGGAAAGCGGCGATCTACAAAGGCGGCAACCTCCTTAGGTTCTGGTGATCAACCTACTCCGAGGTGCGGGGGAGGGATCGCTCCCTCCCCCGAAGGTGAAGTACGCAAGGTTACTTGGCCGTTGTGACGCTCAAAACTGGCGACCAGGGTGAGGTGAAATTCACATTGAACGCGAGCACCCGGTAGTAGTACTTGGTGTTCTTCTTCAGTCCGCTGTCGATGAAACTGGTCACATCCGCCGCAACGCTGAACGCCACCAGACCTTTGGTGAAGCTGCTATTCGTCGCTCTCTGGATCGTGAAGCCCGTCTCGTTGTTGGAGTTGTCCTGCCAGCTGAGCGTCAGCGAGGTCTGGGTGACGTTGCTCGCAGCAAGGTTCGAAGGCGCAGCAGGAGGGGTTGCATTCGGGGGCACAGACACGCTGTTCGAGACGGCATAGGCCGAAGTTCCAATGGCATTGAAGGCGGCCACCCGGTAAGTGTAGGTGTAAGCTCCGAACACCGCCAGGTCATCGTAGGTCGTAACATCGGCTGCGACCGTTGCCAGGTCAGAGAAGGCAACGCCATCCGTCGACCGCTGGATCACAAAGCCGGTTTCATCGATGGCGTTATCTGTCCACTGCAGGTGGATCAACGGGACATCCTCGAGCGTCGCTTCCAGAGCTTCCGGTGCAGCTGGGGGTTGTGGCCCCGGGATCGTTATGCTGACCGGTCCCGCGTAAGCCGAGGCGCCGCCAGCGTTCACGGCTGCCACCCGGTAGTCGTAGGTCATGCCAGCCGAGACAGTCACGTCCACGTAGCTTGTGGTATCGACCCCAACATTGGCAAGCACAGTGAAAGTCACGCCGTCCACCGCCCGTTCGATCACGAAGCCGGTCTCGTCAAGGGAGTTGTCTGTCCAGGTCAGCAAGACCTGTGGACCGTCTTGCAGCGCGGCTGCCAGATCGGAAGGAGCGGCTGGCGGGGTAGGAGGCGGGGGTGGAGGCGTCGTATCCAGCACTTCCGAGACCGACTCCAGAGTGACTACTGGGAAGGCGTACGTGCCCGGCAGGATCTCGTTGAGGTTCGGATCCGAGTAGTCCCAGGTATCGCCGACGATGTTCTCGGCAACCACCCGATACTTATCACCCGGCAGGAACGTCGGATCCGTGTACGTGAGCTGTACGCCTCTCACGTTCTCCGGCACGCTGGCCGGCACCCACAGATCCCCCGGGGTCCACGCAGTCGGCAGGTAGAGGGAGGGGAGTGTGGCAATCCGGGTCCAGCTCACGCCGTCCGGCGATTTCTCGACGGCGAAGGCGGTCTCGCTCAGCGAGTTATCGGTCCATGTCAACGTCATTGTGCCGGGGTCGAAGGCCAGTCCGCTCGGCGCGACCGGCGGGAACGCAAACGACACCGCGTGCATCATGTCCATCTCTTCGTGGCTCAGGATGTGGCAGTGGTAGACGTACTCCGCGCCATAGTTGATGAAGTGGTTCACGATGTCGATCGGATCCCCGTTCGGGGCGAACCCGAGGATCGGCAGCCCGAGCTGCTCCGCCAGAGTCGTGTTGGCGATCCAGGCGCCTTCCGGCATCATCTCGCTGATCCGCCGGATACTGTTCGGGAAGTCGAAGGGCAGCGCCGGGATGATCGGCCGGATAGCCACATACGTGTCTTCCAGCGGGCTCACCCGGATCGTCTCTTTCCATCCCAGCTCCGCCGGGTCAGGCGGCTTGATGATATTGTCCCAGGTGACCCGGTTGAGGATCTGCACGTCGGTAGCGTGGAAGTGGATCGGGTGCGTGTCCACGCCATTGTGCGTGATCTTCCAGATCTGGGTCCCATCGTCGCCCGAGGCGATCGGGGTCACCTTAACGTCGGCCCTCGGCAACCCCGAGGTATCGAATAGATCGACCAGGGGGTAGGCGTAGGGGTACAGGACGGTGTTCGCCATGCCGGGTGTGGCCGGGACGACCTCCAATCCCAGGATCGCGCTCATCCGCCCGAACTCGTCGAAGTTCGACTCGCTCGTCTCGTCCTGGATGGCTTTGGGCTCGATTTTAACTGCAACGGTGCCGCTGGTGCCGGTTAGCAGGGTGTTGAACTTGAACAGGTCGCCCCCCTGCTCCGAGATGCGGGCGAAGCCGTCGCACTTGGTGCTGGTGCTGCCGGGGGCGTTGCACCAGCCGCTGCTGACGAAGCCCGAGCTGTACGCAGAGTTGTAGGCAGCCTGCCCGACGATGATCGGGGGCTGACCGGACTCGAAGACACCCGAGCCGTCCGCCTTGTGGCTGAACGCGGACTGGAGCTTCGACAGGTTGAACGCAGGAGCGCTCCCCGCGGAGATCTTCACCTGCATGATCGTGCGGGTGTTCGGACCATAGCCCGGGAGGATCGACGGTGCTCCAACCGGCCTGAGGTCCGGAGCGCCGGTGTAATAGTCGTAGCTCGGGATGCGGGCCGGGAAGGCCGCGGGCGCGTCGTTGTACAGGATCAGGGTCTTGCCGGCGAACTGCGAGAAGTCGACGATCACGTCCGCCCGCTCGGCCGGCGCGAGCAGCAAGGAGTGCTGGTCGACGAGCCCTACATCGAAGCGGGTCGGGTCGGTGATCCAGGTGGTGACCTGCTGGCCGTCGACGACTACCGGCTTCGCCAGGAAGCCGCTCTCGTTGCCGATCTGGATCCAGTCCGGTCCAGGCGGGCTGAGGGTCGTGTCCGGGGTCGGGAAGACGACCGGGTCGAGCTGCGCCGCAGCCACTTCGTCGGCCTTCAGCGCCACCTCGGTCCCGGTGGCGTCCGCCACATACCATTGCAGGTTCCAGAAGCGGTCGTTCGCCGCGTTCAGGATGCGGAAGCGGTACGATCCGGGATCGAGCGTGACCGTCGGGTAGGCCGTGCCGTTCACGATCGGCGTGTCGTTGAACTGCTCCATGCCGGCCGAGATGAGCGGCGTGCTGGGGATGAGCTGCGGCTCGCAGAATGGGTCCTCCTGGTACTGCCAGGTCGCCGGGTCGTCCAGGTCGCAGGGCACCGCAAGCGGAGTCGACCAGTCATCCATGGTTCCGCGCACCCCGTCCGGTCCCTCCGGGTCCATGTTGTAGTAAGGGTTGGGGATGGGGTCGTACTTGGCGTTCTGGGGCGGCCAGAACCAGGGGCTGTACATCCAGCGCCCGAATCCACTCATCCCGCCTGGATCCCCGGGGTTCTGGGCCGGCATGTACACGTGGTGATACCACAGGTCGCCGAAGTCGCCCCACCGGCTCTTGTCCCAGGTCGGGTCCTGCCCATAGCTGATGAGGTTCCCATACACATCGTACTGGTTGTACAGCTGGGTATCCTGCGGAACGAAGGTGCGGTCCTGGATCACGAGCGGGATCGTCTTACCCATGCCGGGGATGGTGCCGCTGTTCACGAGCGCCTGTTCGGTTGCGTCCTGGATGATATAGGGCGCAGCCTCGCCAGCGTAGACGTTGAGCCGGGTGATGCCCCAGGAATGGTCATGGTAGAACATCAGCCGGGCGCTCTGCTGGTTGGTGTAGTAGAAAGTCATGCACCCATCATTGGGAGCTGAACAATCAGGGATTCCGGCGTCGATCGCAGCCTGACCGACCATGTCAGGGACGGAGACGACGCTGACGCCTTCCGGCCAGGGGGTCATCTCGTCCGCTGGCGTGACCCACTGGTGCGGCGTGCCGTCGCTGATCCAGGGTGAGTTGCCGCCGTGCAGGTGCAGCGTCGCCCGGTTGTCCTTGAAACAGTCCATACCCTTCGGGTATTCGCTGCACATCGGGTTGCGCACCATATCCAGGACGGTGCCCTCGTCCATTGGCTCGGGCATGTCCATCGGGCCCATCCCGGAACCCATGATGGTGGAGTCGGTCGGGATGAACAGGTCGCCGCCGCTGCCGGTCGGGAGCAGGTTGTAGAACGTGATGCGGACCGCCCGGTCCTTTTGGGCGACGATGGCTGGACCCAGGTAGTGCGGCTTATCCACGCCGAACTTGCCGCCCGGCAGTGGGTAATGGATGCCGGTGACCTTGCTCGTCTCCAGCTGCACATAGCCGCGCAGTGTGGTCGGCGGCAGGTCGCTGTGCATCTGTTCTTCGTACTCGACCACAGCGATCTCGTAGTAGTCAGCGCCTTCGTTCCCGGGTGTGTTTGGGTCGTCCGGGAACGTGGTCGTGTCGGGCACCGCCACCGGGATGTACTGCCCCAGGTTGTTCGCATTCGCCGGGCCGAGACCAGGCAGGGTGTCCACAAACTTTCGGAGCCCCGGGATAACATAGCCGGAGCAGGGCTTTTCCAAGGTGATGGAGGTGATGACGCCGGAGG
>Ga0073934_10001919_pt1 | contig 46500 bp, 24 predicted proteins | sample LarsenN4metaG_FD_76834 | JGI IMG/M metagenome (GOLD analysis project Ga0073934, IMG submission 76834) | Hot spring sediment bacterial and archeal communities from British Columbia, Canada, to study Microbial Dark Matter (Phase II) - Larsen... ...
GCGCCGCCATGCTCAGCCGCTGGACGCATCACTACAACTGGCATCGCCCTCACCAAGGCATCGGGGGCCTGGCACCCATGAGTCGCTTGGCTCAGGCCAGAAACAACCTCTTGACGCTTCACAACTAGCCGCTGCGTGCGGTATTCGCCGTAGGCGCGCACCTCGTTTTGCTTGAGCACGCGGAAGGTTTCTCTCGGGTAGTCCGGGCCTTCGCCCTCGGCCGGGTCGAGGATGTAGCGCAGCTCCTCTTCAGTGAGGCCGTAGAGTCGGGCGTAGTAGGCGTCGAGCTCAACGTGGAGTTGCGCGCGGCGCTTGGGGTCCCAACGGAAGGGTGCGCCGGTGTAGCCCAACTTCCCCGCCCAGGCGACCAGATCGTGTGCCGTGTAGGTGAGCATCAGAAAGCCGGAAGCGACATCGTCCTCTTCGGCCATCGTGTCATCGATTTCGCGCGCATAGAAGCGGAGCCCGTCGCGATGGCTGTCCCATACTGGGTGGTATTCCTGTCCGCATTCGCGGCAGAAGTGCGAGGAGTACAGCAGGTGCCTTTCGTGTTGCCGCCCCGGGGAGAAGTGCTGGCCATCGAGCGTGAGAAAGCGCTTGCCCGGTTCTTCCAGGGGGGGGTCCAGACCTCGTCGGCGCCAGAGATGAACTGATGGAGCCGAAACGCGAAGACGTTGCGCTCGTCGCATCTCTGACATGCGTGGCGGCGAGGAGGAAAGCGGTGAGATAGTCGCGCGCCGGCTCGAGAGCGACGCCCGCATCCTGCGCGAACTGCTTGGCCGTGTCATCGAGCGTGCGCGGTCGCGCGCGCGTGCGCTTGCTCGGCCCCCGGGATACTTGACTCCCAGCGTGAGTTCGAGCCACACCGCGCCTGGATTGCTACTTAACGCATCGAGCCGATCGCTGGCCGAAACGCCGGTAGCGCTGCCCTCAACTGCGGCCGCACTTTTTCGAGGCCGAAGGTCGAATCCGTGATGCGCTCCAGCGTCTCGGTGATCACCTCGTTCGCGGTGCTTGGGACGTCGAACAGAGAACTCGCAACGCTGGCGACCGCGGTATACTTATCCGCTCCCGATTCGATGCTGAACATCGTCGCCGAAATGCCGATGCGCAGCATCCGGGGCGAGCCAAGCCGCTGGCGAAGGCGCCGCACGAGAATCGCAACATCGGCACCCTGCCGGCCGCGATACGTGTGCAGTTCACCCAGCAGCAAGAATTCGAGTCCGTGGCCGTTGTCGATCACCCGCCGGTCGGTTGGCTCATAGCGCGTGAGAAGCAGCTCGAGCATCATGAAGTTGGTCAGCAGGATGTCGAGAGGATGGTCCGCAACCTCCCGCCTGGCTTCGTCTTCCCTGCTCCGTGTAGCGCTCGACGACGATCGGCCCGTCGGCAGCCGCGAAGCCGGTCAGGAACTTGCGCAGCTCCTCCATCTGGCTGTTCGCCAGCGCATTCATCGGATAGATGACGATCGCCCGCGTGCGCCGCCTGCCCTCCGCCGGTCGGGTTTTCAAGACCCGGTCCATGATCGGAATGAAGAATGTGAGCGACTTGCCTGAGCACGTAATGCTAGTGGAGCGTGAGTCCGCTTCCACCGCTACCTGGATCCTTACCTACGCGGACGAACTCGTCACAGCCAGGGTGCAGCACACCATCGCGCACGAGGGCTTGAACGGTCTTGTCGCACCGATAATTGGCATTCAGCTGGATCAGCGGTACCGGCCAGTAGCGCTGGTTGGCGTACTCGCGGTCGACCGCGCTCTTGATGTCAGCGGCGATTTTTGTGAAGCTTGTTGAGATTTGAGCGTACTCCGCAACAAGCCGGTCCCTGAACTTGACGATGTTCATGTGTGCTGATTTGCGGCCGTGGAAGAAGCCCCCCTTCTTTAAAGTTTTGCACCCGGGCGACAGTAAGTCCAGACGGTGCTCACGCCGGTAGATGAGAAGACGCGCCCCCGATGCTCCAGCAAAAGCTCGCCGCGGCGCACAAGCCGGTGGTGCAGGCGGAGGAGTAGCGCGGCTCCAGCCTTTCGGCCGGTGTCCGGCACGAAACGGAGCCCGATCTACCGGCGCCTCGCGCGCGGCCGGCGCTTGGGCAGCGGCGCGGGATTGGGTACTTCCTCCGCGACGCAGAAAATGCCGCCTTGGTAGGTTTCGGCGATCGGGTCGCCGGGCTGCTCGCGCGCGAGCACTTCGGCGGCGAAGGCTTCGGAATCGTCCTGCGGCCGGTAGCCAAGCCGCGCCGCATTCGAGTTGTCGTACCAGCTCCGTCGGTTAGCCGAGACGCCGTATACGATCTCGAAGCGGATGTCCGGGTGCTCGATTCCGATCGCGACGAGCTGGGCCAGATCGCGCGGGCTCAGCCAGATCGAAAGCCGGCGCTTGTCTATCGGCCGCGTGTTGACGTTGCCGATGCGGATGCAGAGCACCTGCATGCCGTACTTGTCGGCATACAGGCTCGCGAGCGCCTCGCCAAAGACCTTCGAGACGCCGTAGCGACCATCGGGTTTCGGATAGACGCGGTGGTCAATCACCTGGTCGCGCCGGTAGAAACCGACGGCGTGGTTCGAGCTCGGGAAAACGATCCGGCGCACGCCGTTCCTGCGCGCCGCCTCGAACACGTTGTAGCAGCCGACGATGTTGGCGGCGAGGATCGCTTCCCAGGGTCCCTCGACCGAGTAGCCGCCCAGGTGCACCACCGCGTCCACGCCGCGGGTGATGCGCAGGCAGTCGGCCATTTTGGTGATGTCGGCGCGCTGGAACGTCTCGCCGGCCACCTTTTTCATCGGCCGCAGGTCGGAGGCGCGGATCGCGTAGCGGCCTGCCAGCTCTCGCCGCAGATGCGTGCCGACGTCGCCCGCGGCGCCGGTGATGAGAATGGTCTTCATGCCGTTCCTGAACCGTGGTGGGTGATCTCGATCTTGAGCGTGAGCATGCGCGGGTAGCCAGCGGCCTCGCCATCGCCGGGGCGAAAGCGCTCAGGTCTTGCCGGCGGCAAGCTGGCGGTAGCGTGCACGGCTGTTCTCCAGATGGCGCCGCATTGCCTCCCGCGCCGCCTGAGGCGAGCGCGAGCGGATCGCCTCGTAGATCTCCCGGTGTTCGCGCTGCACCCGCTCGAGGTAGGACCGCTGCGCGCCCGCCTCGCCGCCCTCGACCCGGATCGTGTGCCTGGGAATGACGCGCAAGCCGAGAAAATCCAGGAACCTCAGCAGTTGACCGTTGCCGGTCGCCGCCGCGATCTCGCGGTGAAAGCGGAAGTCCTCCGCGACCGCCTGGCTGCCGCTGCGGATCGCCTGCTCCAGTTCCTTCAGCGCGGCGCCGATGCGCCGCAGCGCCGCCGACGACGCGCGCTCGGCCGCGAGGCCCGCGGCCTCGATCTCGACGCCGGCGCGCAGCTCCATCACGTCCAGCACCTCGGCGACCGAGCCGAGCCCTTCGGGTTCGATGCGGAACGGGCGCCGCGTGTGTTCGCTGGCGACGAACGCCCCCACCCCCTGTCGCGTGACGACCAGCCCCTCGGCTCTGAGCGCCGCCACCGCCTCGCGCACGACCGTGCGGCTGACACCGGTCTGCGAGGCGATCTCCTGCTCGCTCGGCAGCCGCGCCCCGGGCGCGAGCCGGCCGCTCGAGATGTCGGCGCGCAGGCGCTCGATCAGCTCGCGCGTGAGCTTGCGCGGTGCAGCAAGCGGGGCGAGCACCGAGAGCTTGCCCGCGCGGCCGGCGCCCGCTACCATGCGAAGCGGTCAGTCATCATACGACTGACAAGTACCACGGGCGCACCGGCCGGTCAACCGCTGCGCCATACCAAGGAGGAGCCCATGACACGACGTTTGCTGATACTCGCCGCATCGGCGCTCGCCGCGCACCTCGGCGCCGCTCCCGTTCCCGCCGCCGCGCAGGAGAAGATGGTGCTGCGCGCAAGCGATGTGCACCCGTTCGGCTACCCGACCGTCGAGGCGATCGTGCGCATGGGCAAGAAGCTCGAGGCCGCCACCGGCGGGCGGCTCTCGATCCAGATGTTCCCGGCGATGCAGCTCGGCGGCGAGAAGGAGATGATCGAGCAGGCGCAGGTCGGCGCGCTGCAGATCGCGCGCATCTCGGTCGGGCCGATGGGCCCGATCGTGGACGAGCTCAATGTCTTCAACCTGCCGTTCGTGTTCCGCGACGAGGCGCACATGCGCAAGGTGATCGACGGACCGATCGGACAGGAGATGCTGGACAAGCTCACCGCCGATCCGCGCTCGCGTCTGGTTGCGCTCGGCTGGATGGACGCCGGCACGCGCAACGTCTATTCCGACCGACCGGTGACCAGGCCCGCGGACCTCAAGGGCCGCAAGATCCGCATGATGGGCAACCCGATCTTCGTCGAGACCATGAACGCGATGGGCGGCAACGGTATCGCGATGGGCTTCAACGAGCTCTTCCAGGCGCTGCAGACCGGCGTCGTGGACGGCGCGGAGAACAACGAGCCGACGCTCTACGCGCAGAACCATTACCAGACGCCGCGCGGCAAGGTCTACAGCCTGACCGGGCACCTCATCATCCCGGAGATCTTCGTCTTCTCGCGCGTGTCCTGGGACAAGCTCTCGAAAGCCGACCAGGACCTCGTCCGGCGCTTCTCGCGCGAGGCGCAGTTCGAGCAGCGCGAGTTGTGGGACAAGATGGTCGGCGAGGCGACGGCGAAGCTGAAGGCCGCCGGCGTGCAGTTCGTGCCGGCCGACAAGGAGGCGTTCTTCAAGGCGACACAGCCCGTGCGCGACAAGTACGGCGCAAAGTACGCCGCCCTCTTGCAGCGCATCCGCGACGTGAAGTAGCCGCCGCGTTCACCCTTCGGGCCGCCGCGGGCGGCCTTTTTTCATGCGCGAACGCTACCGCCGTTGGATGCAGTGGACCTATCTCGCCTGCGTTGCGCTCTCGGGCGTGGCGCTGGTGGCGATCACCCTGATGATCCCGTTCGGCGTGTACATGCGCTACGTCATGAACAATCCTCAGCAGTGGCCGGAGCCCGCCGCGGTGGTCCTGATGGTGTTTTTCTCTTTCCTCGGCGGTGCGGCGGTATACCGCGCCAACGCCCAGATCGCGGTCGAGGCACTGGTGCGCGCCGTCGGCCCGGGCGTGCGCGCGGCGATGCGCTGGATGGTGCATGGCTCGATGCTGCTGATCGCGGCCTTCATGCTCGTCTATGGCGCGCACCTGTGCCGCGCCACCTGGGGCAACAGCATGGCCGAGTTCCCCTGGCTGTCGGTCGGGATCGTCTATCTGCCGATCCCGCTCGCCGGGTTGCTCACGCTGCTCTTCATCGTCGAGAAGATGTGGCTCGGCGAACCGCCGCCCGACGACGTCATGTACAGCGATCGGCCGGCCGAGGTGGAATGATCGCGGCGCTCGTCCTGCTCGGCTCCTTCGCGCTGCTGTGCGCCGTCGGCGTGCCGGTCGCCTACGCCCTCGGCCTCGCCGCGCTGGTCGCGGCGCTCTGGGTGGACATCCCGCTCGAGGCGGTGATGCTCAAGATCTCCGACGGCACCGACGATTTCTCGCTGCTCGCCATCCCGTTCTTCGTGCTCGCCGGCGCGATCATGGCCGAGGGCGGCATGGCATTGCGGCTGGTGAACCTCGCACGCGTCTTCTTCGGCGTGATCCGCGGGGGGCTCGCCCTCGTCAACATCCTCGCCAGCACCTTCTTTGGCTGCATCTCCGGCTCGTCGGTCGCCGACACCGCCTCGATCGGCTCGGTGATGATCCCGCAGATGGTCAAGCAGGGCTACTCGCGCGTCTTCGCCACCAACGTCACGATCTGCGGTTCGGTGCAGGCGCTCATGATTCCGCCGTCGCACAACGCGGTGATCTATTCAGTCGCCGCCGGCGGCACGGTGTCGGTGGCGCACCTGTTCCTCGCCGGGGTGTTTCCTGGGCTGCTCTTCGGCCTGTGCCTGATCGCCCTGGTGCTATGGACCGCGCACCGGCGGGCGATGCCGAAATCCGAGCCGGTACCGCTGAAGGACGTGCCGCGCATCGTGCTCGATGCGCTCTGGGGGCTGGTCACCGTGGTGATCATCATCGGCGGCATCCTGTCGGGCGTGTTCACCGCGACCGAATCGGCGGCGGTCGCCTGCGTGTACGCGTTTCTCGTGACCTTCCTCGTCTACCGCGACTACCGCTGGCGCGACCTGCCGCACCTCGTGCACCGGGTGGTGAAGACGGTGGCGATGGTGATGATGCTGATCGGGTTCTCGGTGGGCTTCGGCTACATGATGGCGATCCTGCAGATCCCGGCGAAGGTGACCGAGTTGTTTCTCTCGATCTCCGAGAACAAGTACGTCTTTCTGCTGCTCGTCAACGTCCTGCTGCTTCTCCTCGGCACGTTCATGGATCTGGCGCCGATGCTGCTCATCTGCACGCCGATCTTCATGCCGGTGATCCTGAAGCTCGGCATTGACCCGGTGCACTTCGGCATGATCATGATCCTCAATCTCGGCATCGGCCTGATCACGCCACCGGTCGGCCCGACGCTGTTCGTCGGCTGCGCCATCGGCAAGGTGACGATCGAGCAAGTGTCGAAGGAACTCTGGCCGTTCTACGGCGCGATGTGCCTTGCGCTGCTCCTGGTCACCTACGTCCCGGCGCTTTCGCTCTGGCTCCCCGGACTGATGAAATAATGGCGCGATGAGCGAATCCGAGTGGCGCCCCGCGGCGCGCTATCCCGATCCGGCGGTGGTCGTGGTGGACGAGTCCTTTGCCCGCTACCGCCTGCCGCTCGCCAGGGTCGAGCGCCTCGCCACCGGCTGCCGCTGGGCCGAGGGTCCGGTGTGGTTCGGCGATCACCGGTGCCTCGTCTGGAGCGACATCCCGAACGACCGCATGCTGCGCTGGGACGAGGAAACCGGCGCGGTGTCGGTGTTCCGCAGGCCTTCGGGCTACGCGAACGGCAACACGCGGGACCGGCAGGGGTGCCTTCTCACCTGCGAGCACGGCGGCCGCCGCATCTCGCGCACCGAGCCGGACGGGCGCGTCGCGACCGTGGCCGACCGTTTCGAAGGCAAGCGTCTCAACTCGCCGAACGACATCGTGTGCAAGTCCGACGGCTCGATCTGGTTCACCGATCCGAGCTTCGGCATTCTCGGCTGGTATGAAGGAGCCAAGGCCGATCCGGAGCTTCCGACCCACGTCTACCGGGTGGATCCGTCGGGCGCGATCAGCGTCGTCGCCGAGGGCATCGTGCAGCCCAATGGCCTCGCGTTCTCGCCCGACGAATCGGTGCTTTATGTCGTCGAGTCGCGCTCGGTGCCGCGCAAGATCCTCGCCTATGACGTGGTGGGCGGCGTGCGCCTCGCCAACCGCAGGGTGCTCGTCGAGGCGGAGCTCGCCGGCACCCCTGACGGCCTGAGGGTGGACGTGGACGGCAACCTCTGGTGCGGCTGGGGCATGGGCGAGGCGGGCCTGGACGGCGTGCGAATTTACAACCCGGAGGGGCGCCTCATCGGCCGCATTGATCTTCCGGAGCGCTGCGCCAACGTGTGCTTCGGCGGCCTGCACCGCAACCGTCTCTTCATGGCGGCGAGCACCTCGATCTACGCGCTCTACGTCAACACGCAGGGCGTGCCGTACTTCTGATGCAGGACAACCCGGTCAAGGACAAGCTCGCCGCGGGCGGGCTCGCGTTCGGCTCGATGATCTTCGAGTTCTTCACGCCGGGCATCGCCCGCATCTGCGCGAACGCCGGCGCCGAGTTCGTCCTGTACTGCATGGAGCACACCGGCGCGTCCTTCGAGACGCTGAAGCCCCAGTTCCTGCTCGCACGCGCGCTCGGGGTGGTGCCGCTCGTTCGCGTGCCGACGGGGGAATATACGTGGATCGCCCGCGCGCTCGATGCGGGCGCGCTCGGCGTCATGGTGCCGCTCGTGGATTCGGCGGCGCAGGCGCGCGAGATCGTGCGCATGACGCGCTATCCCCCCGAGGGCCGTCGCGGGGCCGCGTTCGGCTTCGCCCACGACGACTACTGCGCCGGCGACCCGGTCGAGAAGATGCGTGCGATCCACCGCCGCACGCTCGTCATCTGCATGATCGAGACGCAGAACGCGCTCGACGAGGTCGAGGCGATCGCCGCGACGCCCGGCGTGGATGTGCTCTGGCTCGGCCACTTCGACCTCACCAACTTTCTCGGCATCCCGGGGGATTTTTCGCATCCGCGCTACCGCGAGGCGGTCGAGCGCATTGCGCAGGCCGCCGCGCGCCACGGCAAGGCGGCGGGCTACATGGCCGCCGATGCCGCGCTCGGCCGCGAATATCTCGCGCACGGCTACCGCATGCTAGCCACCGGCACCGACCCGGCGCTGCTTGAGGCGGCGATCGGCCGCACGCTCGCGGCCTGGCGAGCGCCGTGACTCCGGGCGCCTTTCGCGTCGGCATCACCGGCGATCTTCTGGACTCGCGCGGCGAGCCCTCTTTCGGCCGGGCGCCGCGTGCCGCGCTCGATGCCGCCCCCGGCCTCGAATCGGAGTGGCTGCCGGCGGCGATCCGCGAAATCACCGCCGAGCACGCCTGTTCGTTCGACGCGCTGTACGTCAACACCCCGCGTGTGCCCGCCGCGGCGGTCGCCGCCGACGGGCTGCGCCTCAAGCTCGTCGCGCGCCACGGCGTCGGCTACGACAGCGTGGACGTGGCAGCGATGACCCGCGCGGGCGTGCTCGTCGCCAACACCCCCGATGCGGTCGCGCGGCCGGTGGCGTGCGCCGCCCTCGCCCTCGTGCTTGCGCTCGCGCACCGGCTCCTCATCAAGGACCGCCTCGTGCGCTCGGGCCGCTGGGCGGAGCGCACCGATCACATGGGCACGGGGCTATCCGGTCGCACGCTCGGCGTGATCGGCGCGGGCCGCATCGGCAGCGAACTCCTGCGGCTTGCGCGCCCGTTCGACCTCGAACTCCTCGCCTGCGATCCGTATGCCGACGAGCGGCGGCTTGCTGCGCTTGGCGCGCACCGCGTGCCGCTCGATGCGCTGCTCGAACGCTCGGATTTCGTGGTGCTTTGCTGCCCGCTCACCGAGCAGACACGGCACCTCATCGATGATCGGGAACTGGCCCTGATGAAGCCCACGGCGTTCCTCGTCAACGTCGCGCGCGGGCCGGTGGTGGACGAGACGGCGCTCTACCGCGCGCTTGCGGAGCGCCGCATCGCCGGCGCGGGCCTTGACGTGTTCGAGGAGGAACCGGCGCGGCCTGACAACCCAATCCTCGCGCTCGACAGCGTCATCGTCGCGCCCCACGCGCTCGCCTGGACCGACGAGCTGTTCGGCGCGATCGCGCGCAGCGCCATCGCCGCGGTGCTCGCGGTCCACGCCCGCCGCAGGCCGCAATATCTCGTCAACCCCGAGGCGCTCTCGCACCCGCGCGTGCGCGCCTGGCTGCGCGACGGCTGAAAGCCGGCTTCAGCCGCCGAACCCGTCGGCGACGCGCACGTCCACAAGGCGCGGGCCGGCGGCGGCGAACGCCTCGCGCAGGGCCGGCGCCACGTCCTGCGGATCGGTCACGCGTCGCGCGGGCACACCCATCGAGGCGGCGAGCTGCACGAAGTCTATTTCCGGATCGCGCAGGTCCATGCCGATGAAGCGGTCGCTGCCGCGCATCGAGACCAGCCGCTCCTTGAGGATGCGGTAGCTGCGGTTGTTGGCGATCACGTAGGTGATCGGGAGCTTCAGGTGCGCGGCGGTCCAGAGCGCCTGGATGCCGTACATCGCGGCGCCGTCGCCGACGAGCGCCGCGATCGGCCGGCCGGGAAGCGCAAGGCTCGCCCCCACCGCGCCCGGCAGCGCAAAGCCGAGCCCTCCGCTCGCAAGGCCGAAATAGCCGTTGCGTTCCCGCAGCGGCAGGAGGGCCGGCAAGCTGAGCGAAGATGTGAGCCCCTCATCGAGCACCACCGCATCCTTCGGCAGCATCTCCACGAAGCGCAGCACGAGGTAGCGCGGATCCACCGGCCGTTCCTCGGCGGCCTCGAGCGCTGCCACCCTCGTCTTTTCGCGCTTTGCCGACCAGTTGCGGCTCGCGAGCGCCGCGAGCCGCCGCTCCGCCCCGCCGCGGTCGGCGCGCTCGCGCAGACTCGGCAGAAGCGCGGCGAGGGTTTCCTTGACGTTGGCGCAAACCGCGATCTCGGCCGGATGGTTCTTGCCGAGCTCCCAGTCGCGCTCGCTCACGTGAACGACGGGCAGCCCCTCGGGCAGCGGATCCACGGAGCTGTGAACCGACATGCGAAGCAGGTCCGCGCCGAGACACACGAGCAGGTCGTGGGGTTCGAGCGCCTCGCGCACCGCCCGCTGGTTTCGCGTGAGCGCGCCCATATAGGCGCGGTGCTCGCTTGGAAACGGTGCGCAGTAGGGAACCGTCTCGCCGAAGACCGCCGCACCGAGGAGTTCGGCGAGCTCGGCCGCCTCGCTCCAGGCATCGCGCTCGGCGAGTTCACGCCCGGCGAGGATCGCCGGATTGCGGGCGGCGAGCAGCCGCGCGGCGAGCGAGTTGATCGCTTCATCCGAGGGCCGCACGCGCGCATCCACCCGCGTCGGCCGCCCGAGCGCCATCTCGGCCTCGGCTTCCAGCACGTCGCCCGGAAGCGAGAGAAACACCGGTCCGGCGGGCGGCGTCGTCGCCACCTTCGCCGCGCGCCGGAGCACGAGCGGCAGATCGTCGGCGCGGGTGACCTCGACCGCCCATTTCACGAATGGGCGCGCGACCTCGACGAGCGGCGCGTAAAGGAGCGGCTCGCGCAGGCCGTGGCCTTGCTCCTGCTGGCCGGCGGTGACGATGACGGGCGAGCCGGAAAAACGCGCGTTATAGAGCGCGCCCATCGCGTTACCCAGGCCCGGTGCGACATGGACGTTCGCCGCCGCGAGGCGCCCGCCGGCGCGCGCATAACCGTCGGCCATGCCGAGCACCACCGCCTCCTGGAGCCCCAGCACGAACCGGATCCCGGGTTCGCCGGGGAGCGCCTCCATGATCGGCAGTTCCGTCGTGCCCGGATTGCCGAAGAGGTACGACACGCCCTCTTCGGCGAGAATGCGCAGAAACGCCGCGCGGCCGGTGAGCTTCACGGTCACGGAAACTCGATCACCGCCTTGCCGGTCGCCTGCGTGTCGAACACGCGATAGGCCTCCTCGGCCTCCTCCAGTCGCCAGCGGTGCGTGAAGATCCGGTCGAGCCGGATGCGGTTGTCGGCGACGAAGCGCGCGCACTCCGCCTGCCCGTTCGCGCTGAACGTCCAGGAGCCGATCAGCGTGAGCTGCTTTCTCAGCAGGTCGCGCGAGACGTCCAGCGTCACTTCGCCGCCCTCGCCGACGAAGCAGACGATGCCCCAGGTCTTCGCTGCGCGCACCGCGGCAAGGCGCGCCCGTGCGTCGCCCGTGCAATCGAGCGCGAGATCCACGCCCTCGCCGCGCGTCAGATCCTTGAGCGCCGCGACCGGATCCTCCCGGGTGGCGTCGAGGAGCGTCTCGGCGCCGAACTGGCCGGCGAGCGCGAGGCGCTCGGCGCTGGTTTCCACCGCGATGACGCGCGCGCCCATCTTCGCGCCGATGAGTGTCGCCGAAAGGCCGACCGGTCCCTGGCCGAACACCGCGAGCGTCTGACCGCCGGCGAGCTGCATCCTGCGCAGCGCCGCGAACGCCGTGCCGGTGCCGCAGGACACCGCCGCGCCCTCGGAGAACGTCAGCTCGTCAGGCAGCGGCACCAGCGTCCTCGCTGGAACCTTCAGGTAGTCGGCGTGCCCGCCGTTCGCGGTGACGCCGTAGACGGTGATCCCGCCGCGGCAAAGCTGCGACCAGCCGGTGCGGCAATGACCGCACACGCCGCAGCCGGCGTAGTGGTGGTTCATGACCCGCTGCCCGATGGGCGCCTCGCGCTCGGAGACGCCGGGTCCGCGCGCTTCCACCACCCCGCAGGGCTCGTGCCCGGCGATGAAGGGCTCGGCGTCGCCGCCCAGCCCCAGCGCCTTCTGCGCTTCGCCGGGCGGCGAGCGGTAAAACTTGAGGTCCGAGCCGCAAAGCCCCGAGGCCTTCATCCGGATCACCACCTCGCCCGGGCCGGGAACCGGATCGGGAAAGCGCCTGACCTCGATCCGCCGGTTGCCGAGAAATACCGCGCCGCGCATCGCTTTCTCCTGCCTTGTTCGCCGCGCGGCATCATACCCGCTCGCGCCGCCGGACCGCTTGCCTTGCTCATGGTAAGCCGGACAACTACCATGCCACATGCTCCGCGAGGACCTGTCGCGCAACTTCGGCTTCCTGGTGAGCGACGTCGCGCGGCTGCTGCGCACGGTGTACGACCGCCGGATCCGGCACCTGGGCCTGACGCGCGCCCAGTGGTGGGTGCTGACGCACCTTTTCCGCCGCAGCGGCGCGACGCAAACCGAGCTCGCCGAGACGCTGGAGATCGAGAAGCCGACGCTCGGGCGGCTGCTCGACCGGCTGGAGGCGAAGGGCTGGGTGCGGCGCGAGCATGACGAGCGCGACCGGCGGGTCCGGCGCATCGTCCTCACCGACGAGGCCGAGCCGGTGCTCCTCACCATGCGCGCGCTCGCGGCCGAGCTGCGCCGCGACGCGCTCGCCGGCATCGAGGCGAGCGAGCGCGAGCGCTTCGTGGACACGCTGCTCGCCATCAAGGCGAATCTCGTGCGCCTGGAAGCCGGAACGCGGCCGGCCAACGGCAACCGGGCGCGGGCGCGATGAGCATCGTGCGCGCACGACGCATCGTCGCGCGCCTCATTCTGTTCGGTGCGGTGCCGCTCGCCGCGGGCGCGGCCGCTCTGTTCTGGTACGCCGAGGGCGGCCGCTGGATCGAGACCGACAACGCCTACGTGAAGTCGCACATCGTCGCGGTGAGCGCCGAGGTTTCGGGGCGCGTCATCGAGGTGGCGGTGCGCGACAATCAGCCGGTCGCGGCCGGCCAGCTCCTGTTCCGCGTGGACCCGACGCCCTTCGAGGTGGCGCTCGCGCGCGCCGAGGCGCAGCTCGCGGCCGCGCGCACCGAGATCGAGACGCTGCGCGCGGAGCACCGGGTGGCGGTCGCGGAGGCGGCCGAAGCGCGCGAGAGGATCCGCTTTCTCGCCGGGCAACTGGAGCGCGCCGCGCGCCTGCGCGAGCGCGGCATGGTGCGCGAGGACGTCTACGACGAGGCGCGCCACAATCTGGATGCGGCGCGCGCGCGCCTTGCCGCGATCGAGGAGCGCGCCGCACGCGTGCTCGCCGGCCTCGGCGGCGATCCGAACCTTCCGCCCGGCCGGCATCCGCGGGTGCGCGAGGCGCTGGCGGCGCGCGAGGCGGCGGCGCTCGATCTGGCGCGCACCCGTGTCGTCGCGCCGGCCGCCGGAACCGTCAGCCACCTCAGGCTCCAGGCCGGCGAGCATGTGGCGCGCGGGGTCGCCGCGTTCAGCCTGATCCAGGCGGGCGAGACCTGGGTCGAGGCGAACTTCAAGGAAACGCAGCTCGAGCGGCTGCGCGTCGGCCAGCCGGCGCGCGTGGTCGCCGACGCCTACCCGGGGTTCGCCTGGCGGGCGCGCGTGAGCGCCATCTCGCCCGCGACCGGCGCCGAGTTCGCGCTGCTGCCGCCGCAGAACGCCACCGGCAACTGGGTGAAAGTCGTGCAGCGCGTGCCGGTGTTGCTGGCGTTCGAGCCGGCCGACGCCGACGCGCCGGCGCTGCGCGCCGGCATGACGGTGAGCGTCGCCGTGGACACCGGGCGCAGCCGCGGTCTGCCCGCGCTCTCGGCGCTGTTCGGCTACGCGTCCCCGCAGTGAGCGCGACCGCCGCGGTCCCGCTCGCCGAGGCCTCGGGCCCCGCGGCCGCGCTCGAGCGCGCGCTCATTCTCGCCACCTGCACCGCCGTCACTTTCCTCTACGCGATGACGGTGACGATCGCCAACGTGTCGCTGCCCCAGATGCAAGGCGCGCTCTCGGCGACCCCCGACCAGATCGCGTGGGTGGTGACTTCCAACCTCGTCGCCACCGCCGTGATGACGCCGCTCGCCGGCTGGCTGCTCGCGCGCTTCGGCAGGCGGTGGCTCTGCAGCGGCGCGGTCGCCGGCTTCGGCGCCGCCTCGCTCGCCTGCGGCCTCGCCGACTCGCTCGGCGAGCTTGTGTTCTTTCGCGCCGTGCAGGGGGCGTTCGGCGCACCGCTCGTCCCGGTCTCGCAGGCGATCGTGCTCGACACCTACGCCAGACGCCACCACGGTGCGGTGCTCGCCGTCTACGGCATGGGCTCGGTGCTCGGGCCGATCGTCGGCCCGGTGGCCGGCGGCTGGCTTTCCGAAACCTACGACTGGCGCTGGGTGTTCTACATGATCGTGCCGTTCGCGCTCGCCGCGCTCGCCGGCACCCTGGCCTTCATCCGCGACCGCGAAACCGCCGCGCCGCCGCGCCTGGACTGGCCGGGATTCCTGCTGCTGTCGGCAGCGCTCGCCGCGACGCAACTCATGCTCGACCGCGGCGAGCGCGCCGACTGGTTCGATTCGGCCGAGATCGTCGCGTGGGCGGCGATCGGCGCGATCGCGCTGTACGCCTTCGCCGTGCATACCTTCACCGCCGAGCGGCCGTTTCTCGATCCGCGGCTCCTTGCCGACCGCAACTTCGCCATCGGCCTCGCGCTCGTATTCGTGTTCGGCATGCTCAACTTCACGCCGATGACGCTCCTGCCGCCGATGCTCCAGGGCGTCGGCGGTTACCCCGATTCGATCATCGGGTTCGTGCTCGGCGCGCGCGGCCTCGGCACGCTCGTCGCCTTCTTCCTCATGATCGCCGGCAGCCGTCTCGACCCGCGGCCGATGATCGTTCTCGGCTTCGCGCTGCAGGCCTGGGCCGGCTGGCAGCTCGCGCAGCTCGACATGAACCCGAGCGCGGCTGCGGTGTTCTGGCCGATGGCGCTGCAGGGCTTCGGCGTGGGCATTCTCTGGGTCGCGGTCACGATGGTCGCCTTCGCGACGCTGGACGCCTCCCGCGTCGCCGAGGCGTCCGCCGTCTACCACATGGTGCGCAACATCGGCGCGAGCATCCACATCTCGCTCAGCATGACCCTCGCCGTCCGCATGGCGCGAGCGAGCTACGCCGAGCTCGCCGAGCGCGTCACGCCCTGGCGCGAGCCGCTGCACCTGTCGCCGGCGACCGGCGCCTGGAACCTGCTCGATCCCGCCGGACTCGCGGCCTTTTCGCGCGAGATGGCGCGCCAGGCCGCGATGATCGGGTACCTGGACGCCTTCATCGCCTTCGTCGCGACTTCGCTGGTCGCGCTGCCGCTCGTCTTTTTCATCCGGCTGCGGCGCTGAGCGCCGCCGGGCGCGGGCACGCCGGCGGGTCCTCGCGCTCTCTACCAGCGGATCCAGGACACCGGCCCGAGGCTGATCCAGGGAACGTAGGTCACCAGCAGCGTCACCAGCGCCAGAACGACCGTGAACGGCCAGCTCACGCGGAAAACATCCCAGAACGGCAGGCGTGCGATGGCGGCGGTGGTGAAGAGCACCGTTGCCACGGGCGGTGTTTGCTGCCCGACGCCGAGGTTGATGGTGACGATGATGCCGAAGTGAATCGGATCCACCCCGATTTCGCGCACCAGCGGCAGCACGATCGGCACGATCAGGATGATCGCCGCCGCCGAATGCAGGAACATCCCGGCGACGAAGAAAAAGAGGTTCAGGAAGAGCAGGATCAGGTACTTGTTCGAGGTCGTCTCCAGGATCAGCCGCGCGAACTTCTGCGGCACCTGCTCGCTGGTGAGGAACCAGCCGAGCACCGCCGAGGAGGCGACGATCAGCATCACCGCGGCGGTCTGGCCGGCCGACTCGCGCAGGATCTGCAGCACCTGGCGGCCGGTGAGCTCGCGATAGATCGCCACGCCGATCACGAGCGCGGCGAGCACGGCCAGCCCCGCCACTTCGGTCGCGGTGGCGATGCCGCCGAGGATCCCCACCCAGATCACCACCGGGATGAAGAGCGCCCAGAACGCCTCCAGCGTCGAGCGGCCGACCGCGCGCACCGAGAAACGCTGCTCGACCGGAAGGTTGAGGCGTCGCGCGTACCAGTAGCACAGCGCCATCATCGAGGCGCAGGCGATGAAACCCGGCAGGAAGCCGGCGAAGAAGAGCTTCGCCACCGACACCTCGGCCATCCAGGCGTAGATGATCATCGGGATCGAGGGCGGGATGAGGATCGCCGCCGAGGCGGCGTTGGACACGATCCCCGCCGACAGCGCCCGCGGGTAGCCGCGCTTTTCCATCGCCGGGATCACCACCTTGCCGATCGCGGCGGCATCGGCGACCGACGAGCCCGAGATCTCGCTCTGGATCATCGTCGCGACCACGGTCACCATCGCCAGGCCCCCGCGCACGAAACCGACCAGGCTGTTGGCGAGGTTGACGAGCCGCTGCGAGATGCCGGAGGTCTCCATCAGTCCGCCGGCGAGGATGAACAGCGGGATGGCGAGCAGCGGAAAGCTGGAGGCGCCCGAGAAGAGGTTGAGCGGCACGATGCTGAGCGGCGCGGTCCCCTTCCACAGCACCGCGGCGATCGTGGCGAGCGAGAGCGCGAAGCCGATCGGGACGTTGATGAGCGTGAGCAGGACGATGAGCGCGAGGATCAGCCACTCCACCGCGCGATCCTCCTACGCCTCGCGCCGGGCCGAGACGAGCGCGGCAAGCCGCGCGAGACTCACGAGCAGCATCAGGGCGCCCGAAAGCGGAATCGCCGCGAACACCCAGCCCATTTTCACCCACGGCAGCGAGACCGCGGTCTCCTCGGCCATCTTCACCGCGAGATCCCAGCCGTAGTAGAGCACCACGCCGTGAAAGACGAGCACGGCGATCTCGGCAAGCAGTTCGGTGGCGCGCCGCGCCGCCGCGGGCAGCCGTTCGACGACCGTCTCGAAGCCGATGTGGCGCCGGTGATAGGAAGCGACCACGGCGCCGAAGAAGGTGAGCCAGACGAGCAGATAGGAAGCGAACTCGTCGTACCAGGACAGCGCCGAATCGAGGGCGTAGCGGAAGAACACCCCGAGGCAGACGAGGGCGGCCATCGCCGCGAGCAGCGCGACGGCCCACCACTCGACCAGGGCGACGAGCCGCCCGAGCAGCCGCGGCATCAACGCAGCGACTGGATCAGCTTGACCAGATCGGTCCCGCCCGGGACCTGCTTGCCGAACTCCTCGTAGATCGCCGCCGAGGCCTTGATGAAGGCCTCCTTGTCCACCTCGTTCGCCCGCATCGGCGGCGCGAGCTTCGCCTGCAGCTCGCGGTCGAGCCGCTCGCCCTCGGCGCGCGCGACATCGCCCATCGTCCAGGCGATTCTGGCGATCGTCTGCTGCGCGTCCGCGGGCAGCTTCTTCCAGAAGTCCTCGCCGACGATCAGGTAGGCCGGCGTGTACACATGCCCGGTGAGCGAGAGGAACTTCTGCACCTCGTGGAACTTCGCCGACCAGATCTGCGGGAACGGATTCTCCTGGCCGTCCATGACCCCGGACTGCAGCGCCGAGTACACCTCGGCGAACGGCATCGGCGAGGGGTTCGCGCCGTAGGCCTGGAACATCTTCACCCGCCACACCCCGCCCGGCACGCGCAGCTTGATGCCTTTCAGATCCTCCGGGCGCACGATCGGGCGCACGTTGTTGGTGATGTGGCGAAAGCCGTTCTCCCAGACGCCGAGCACGCGGATCCCGCGCGCGGGCAGCGGATCGAACAGGATCTTCTGCACCTCGCGGCTCTCGGCCACCTTCTTCATGTGCGCGCGACTCACGATCAGGTACGGCATCTCGAACACGCCGTAACGCTGGTCCACCGTGCTCATGATGGTGGAAGGGATCTGCATCTCGGGAGCCCCGACCCGGATGCCCTTGATCATCTGCTCGTCGGTGCCGAGCTGGCTGGAGTGGAAGATGCGCACCTCGACGCGGCCCTTGAGCGCCTCGTTCACCTCCTTTGCGAAGCGGTTGCTCACGATGTCGAAGAGCGAGCCGGGGAAGGCGACATGGCCGACCCGGATGACGACCGGTTGCTGCGCTGCAACGGGAACAGGCGCGAGCCCGACCGAAAGAAGCACTAGCGCGGACCCGAACAGCGCGACGGAACGTTTCATGGCGTGGCCTCCTCTCCCGCGATGAATGTCCCGATAGGGTACACCACTAGCTGCAGCGCCGGTGCCGCTCCTTCATGACGGCGAGCACTTCGTCCGGATCGCGCCGCCACCAGTCGCGCTCGGAAAAGATCTCCACCTCGTGAAAGCCGTCGTAGCCCGCCGCCTCCATCCAGCCGCGGATGCGCGGCAGGTCAATCACGCCGTCGCCCATCATGCCGCGGTCGTTGAGCGTGTCGCGCGTCGGCACAAGCCAGTCGCAGATGTGGTAGGCGAGCAGCCGCCGCCTGCCCGCGCGCGCGATCTGCCCGGCGAGCTTGGGGTCCCACCACACGTGATAGACGTCCACCGCGACGCCGACGCCCTCGCCCAGCTCCTCGCACAGGTCGAGCGCCTGCTCCAGCGTATTGACGCAGGCGCGGTCGGGCGCCTGCATCGGGTGCAGCGGCTCGATCGCGAGCGGCACGCCCGCCGCGCGCGCCTCGGGAAGCAAAAGCGCGAGGCACTCGCGCACCCGCTCGCGCGCGCGCACGAGATCCTTCGACCCCTCGGGCAAACCGCCCACCACCATCACCAGGCAGCGCGCCGCGAGTTCGTGCGCCTCCTCGATCGCGCGGCGGTTGTCCGAGAGCCAGTCCCGCGCGGTGAAGAAGCCGCCGCGGCAAAGGCCGGTGACGACCAGACCGTGCGCGCGGACGGCGCGCGCGGCGTTCGCAAGCCCCATCTCGGCGAGCTTGTCGCGCCAGGGCGCGATGCCGCGGATGCCGTGGCGCGCGCAGCCCTCGATCGCCTGCGCGAGCGTCCACTGCGCGCGCACGGTCGCGGTGTTGAGCGAGAGCCTTTCCGGATCAGGCGAGGCCATGCACCGCGAGCCACTGACGCATGCGCGCGCAGGCAAGCTCGGGGTCGGCGAGCAGGCCGGCGCGGTCGGCGAGACGGAACAGTTCGGCGAAATGCAGGATGTGGCGCGCGCTCTGCTGCCCGCCGACCATGACGAAGTGATCCTGGTGCCCGTTCAGCCAGGCGAGGAACACGACGCCCGTCTTGTAGAAGCGGGTCGGTGCGCAGAAGACGTGGCGCGAGAGCGGCACGGTCGGCGCGAGGATGTCGTGATAGGTCGCGCGGTCGCCCGCGGCGAGCGCCGAGAGCGCGGCCGAGGCCGCCGGCGCGATCGCGTCGAAGATGCCGAGCAGCGCATCCGAATGCCCTTCGGCGTCGCCCTCGATCAGCTCGGCGAAATTGAAGTCGTCGCCGGTGTACATGCGAACGCCCGCGGGCAGGCGCCGGCGCATGACGATTTCCTTTTCCTTGTCGAGGAGCGAGATCTTGATCCCGTCCACTTTGGCCGCGTTGCGCCGGATGATGTCGAGGCACACCTCCATCGCCGCGCCGTGGTCGGCGGCGCCCCAGTAGCCGGCGAGCGCCGGGTCGAACATTTCGCCCAGCCAGTGGATGATCACGGGCTCGCGCACGCGCGCGAGGATGCGGTCGTACACGCGGGCGTAGTCGTCGGGCGAGCGCGCCGAGGCGGCGAGCGCGCGGCTCGCCATCAGGATGATCCGGCCGCCGAGCCGCTCGATCGCCTCGCACTGCTCTTCGTAGGCGGCGACGATGCGCTCGATCGGGTGCGGGCCGGGCGCCAGGTGATCGGTACCCGCACCGCAGGCGATGCGCGCGCCGGGCGTGCGCTTCGCCTCCGCGAGCGAGCGCGCGATCAGCTCGAGCGAGGCGGGCCAGTCGAGGCCCATGCCGCGCTGCGCGGTATCCATCGCCTCGGCGACGGCGAAACCCCACGACCACAGGTGCCGGCGGTAGGCGAGCGTCGCCTCCCAGTGGATCGCCGGCTCGAGCCACGGCTCTTTCGTCGAGAGCGGATCGGCGACCACATGCGCCGCCGCGAACGCGACGCGCGTGAAAGGGCGCGCGGGCTTCGCGAAGCGGCGCGGCTCGTGGACCGCGAATTCCTGCATCCGGCCGTCGGCCGCCGGCAGGCGGATCGTCAGCACCGCGTCGCGCTTCATGCCTTCAGCCTCGGCACCGGCAGCCATTTGCCGAGCTTCCAGCTCTTCAGGCCCATTTCCGCAAGCTGCACGCCCTTCGCGCCTTCGAGGAGGTTCCAGCGGAACGGCCCTTCACCGGCGATGTGGCGAAGGAAGAGTTCCCACTGCGCCTTGAACGCATTGTCGTAATTTCCTCCCGGCACCTCGCGCCAGCCCTCGTAGAAGTTGATCGTCTGCGGGATGTCCGGATTCCACACCGGCCGGGGCGTCTCGGCATACGACTGCACGCGGCAGTCGCGCAAACCGGCGACGGCGCTCCCTTGCGTTCCGTCCACCTGCAGCGTGAGCAGGTCGTCGCGGCGCACGCGAACGCACCAGGACGAGTTGAACTGCGCGATCACCCCGCCCGCGAGTTCGAAGGTGGCGTAGGCGGAGTCGTCGGCGGTGGCGCGGTACTTCCTGCCTTTTTCGTCCCAGCGCCAGGGAATGTGCGTCGCGCCGCGGCAGACGAGCGACTTCACCTCGCCGAACAGGTTGTCGAGCACGTAGCGCCAGTGGCACAGCATGTCGAGGATGATGCCGCCGCCCTCCTCCTTGCGGTAGTTCCACGACGGGCGCTGCGCCGGCGGCTGGCCGCGCGAGGGATCGCCCTCGAACACCCAGTAGCCGAACTCGCCGCGCACCGAGAGGATGCGGCCGAAAAACCCCTCGTCGCGCAGCCGCGCGAGCTTGAGCAGCCCCGGCAGCCACAGCTTGTCCTGCACCACGCCGTGCCTGACGCGCGCCTTCTTCGCCGCGCGCACGAGGGCGAGCGCCTCGCCGAGCGTCGTGGCGACCGGCTTTTCGCAGTAGACGTGCTTTTTCGCCGCGATCGCCTTCGCGAGCAGCTTCGGCCGGAGCTGCGTCGAGGCGGCGTCGAAGAACACCGCGTCGTCCTTCGATTCGAGCGCCCGGTCGAGGTCGGTCGTCCAGCGCTCGATGCCGTGCTCCTTCGCGAGCGCCTGGAGCTTGCCGGCGTCGCGGCCGGCGAGCAGCGGATCGGGCATGAGGCGCGTGCCGTCCTTGAGCGCCACGCCGCCCTGCGCGCGGATGGCGAGGATCGAACGCACCAGGTGCTGGTTCATTCCCATGCGCCCGGTGACGCCGTGCATGATGATGCCGATGCGTTTTTCGCTCATTGTGGCCTCACTTCTTTTTTGACAGACCCAGCCGCTCGACGAGGCGCCGCTCGCGCTCGAACTGCTCGCGCGCCCACTGCGCGTATTCCTCGCTCGACTTGTACCAGAGGGGCTGGTTGAACTTCTCCAGCGTCTTCAGGTGGATCGGATCCTCCAGCCCCTTCTTGAAGGCGTCGTGCAGGATCTTCACGACCTCGGGCGGCGTCGCCGCCGGCGCGCCGATGCCGTACGGGCTCGTCGAGACGATGCCGTAGCCGAGCTCAAGAAGCGTCGGCACGTCCGGCCAGAACGGCACGCGCTTTTCGGTGAACACCGCGAGTACCCGGGCTTTCCCCGCCGCGACGTGCGGCACCGCGCCGGTCGAATCCACCGCGACGTGGATGTGGCCGCCGAGCAGCGCCGTCATCATGTCGGCGCTGCCCTTGTAGGGAACGTGCGTAAGCTTCACGCCCTGCGCCGCGGACAGTTCCTCCATCGCGAGGTGCACGGTGCTGCCGACGCCGTGCGAGCCGTAATTGATGCGCTCCGGATTCGCCTTCGCGTGGGCGAGCAGCTCGGCCATCGTCTTCCAGGGCGCATCCGCGCGCACCACCACGGCGAACACGTAGCCGGAGACGCCGATCACGTAGCGGATGTCCCTGAGGGGATCGAAGGCGACGTTCTCCATGTGCGGCAGCCGGAACACCGTCACCGGGATCATGCTGAGGGTGTAGCCGTCGGGGCGCGCGTTGACGAGCGCCGCCGCGCCGAGCGTGCCGGTCGCCCCCGGCCGGTTCTCCACGACCACCGGCTGGCCGAGGTGCTTCGAGGTCGCCTCCGCGAGCGCGCGACCGGCGAGGTCGGTCGGTCCGCCCGCCGGAAAGGTGACGATCAGCGTCACCGGCCGCGACGGAAACGCCTGCGCGAACGCGCCCGAAGACGCACCGGCGAGCAGCAACAGGACGACGAACATTCTTCTCATCACGTTCTCCTCATCGAATTCCACTCGGGCATGGCGCGGCTCGCGTAGCCGGGGCAGTCGAGCGAGCCGATCGCGAGCATGCCGTCCTCGATCCGCACACGCACCGCGCCGGCGCTGCGCTCGTAGAGATCCGGATGCGCGGCGAGAAACGCCTGCTGCTCGGACTCGGGCAGGCCCGCCATGCCGTTCACGTAATGGTGGCCGTTGCGCTCGACATGCGATATCCCCAGCAGCGAAACGAGCGCGAGGTCCTGCTGCAGGGCAAGCCCCGGCTGGATGGTGAGGTCCTCGGCCGACATGAAGTACCGGGCCTCGGCCGCCTCGGCGTTCCACGCCGCGCAGCGGGCGGCGTTGACGAGCGACTTGTAGATGCCCTTGCAGGTTTTGGACGACACGCCGCGGTAGCCGAGCGCGCGGGCCTCGACGAACGCATTCAGCGAGTCGTCCGACTCGTCAATGATCACCGGGCGCTCGATGCCGGCGACCGGCTCGTCGAGCGCCCGAGCGCGCGCGATCGGCTGCTCGATGAAAAGAATGCTCCCGACCAGGCGCGAAAGCCGCCGCTCGGCCTTCATGCGTCCCCAGAGCTCGGCGACCCCCGCCATGTCCTCGTATTGTTCGTTGCCGTCGAGCGTGGCGTAGTACTTCCCGGCGATGCGGTCGAGCACTGCCGCGATGCGGGCAAGGCGCTCGACGTCGGCCTTCGGGTCTCCGGCCACCTTGAGCTTGAAGTAGCGGTTGCCGTAGCGCGCGACGACCTCCTCCAGCGTCTCCGGCAGCCCGTCGCCGACGCGCCCGTTCAGGTCGGCGGCGGTGATCGGATCCACCAGCCCTACCGTGTGGCGGGCGGCGATTGTCCCCGCCGGCGCAAGCCGCGCGAAGAACGCGGGGAGATCCATGCCTTCGAAACTCCCGGCGCCGATCGCGTTGCTCCGCACCGCCGCGTAGAACGAGATGCCGAGCGCGCGGCACAGGGCGTCGAGCGCCGCGCGCTCGATGAGCGACGGCCCGAAACCGGCGACCAGCCGGCTGGTCGCCGGTTTCGGGCCGTCGCTCATCGAGCGCGCGGCGCTCGACGCCCTGTGCCGCGCGCTCGGCATCTCGTTCTACGCGGCGGTGCGGAGCAACGCGATCGGCGCCGGGAGTTTCGAAGGCATGGATCTCCCCGCGTTCTTCGCGCGGCTTGCGCCGGCGGGGACAATCGCCGCCCGCCACACGGTAGGGCTGGTGGATCCGATCACCGCCGCCGACCTGAACGGGCGCGTCGGCGACGGGCTGCCGGAGACGCTGGAGGAGGTCGTCGCGCGCTACGGCAACCGCTACTTCAAGCTCAAGGTGGCCGGAGACCCGAAGGCCGACGTCGAGCGCCTTGCCCGCATCGCGGCAGTGCTCGACCGCATCGCCGGGAAGTACTACGCCACGCTCGACGGCAACGAACAATACGAGGACATGGCGGGGGTCGCCGAGCTCTGGGGACGCATGAAGGCCGAGCGGCGGCTTTCGCGCCTGGTCGGGAGCATTCTTTTCATCGAGCAGCCGATCGCGCGCGCTCGGGCGCTCGACGAGCCGGTCGCCGGCATCGAGCGCCCGGTGATCATTGACGAGTCGGACGACTCGCTGAATGCGTTCGTCGAGGCCCGCGCGCTCGGCTACCGCGGCGTGTCGTCCAAAACCTGCAAGGGCATCTACAAGTCGCTCGTCAACGCCGCCCGCTGCGCGGCGTGGAACGCCGAGGCGGCCGAGGCCCGGTACTTCATGTCGGCCGAGGACCTCACCATCCAGCCGGGGCTTGCCCTGCAGCAGGACCTCGCGCTCGTTTCGCTGCTGGGGATATCGCATGTCGAGCGCAACGGCCACCATTACGTGAACGGCATGGCGGGCCTGCCCGAGTCCGAGCAGCAGGCGTTTCTCGCCGCGCATCCGGATCTCTACGAGCGCAGCGCCGGCGCGGTGCGTGTGCGGATCGAGGACGGCATGCTCGCGATCGGCTCGCTCGACTGCCCCGGCTACGCGAGCCGCGCCATGCCCGAGTGGAATTCGATGAGGAGAACGTGATGAGAAGAATGTTCGTCGTCCTGTTGCTGCTCGCCGGTGCGTCTTCGGGCGCGTTCGCGCAGGCGTTTCCGTCGCGGCCGGTGACGCTGATCGTCACCTTTCCGGCGGGCGGACCGACCGACCTCGCCGGTCGCGCGCTCGCGGAGGCGACCTCGAAGCACCTCGGCCAGCCGGTGGTCGTGGAGAACCGGCCGGGGGCGACCGGCACGCTCGGCGCGGCGGCGCTCGTCAACGCGCGCCCCGACGGCTACACCCTCAGCATGATCCCGGTGACGGTGTTCCGGCTGCCGCACATGGAGAACGTCGCCTTCGATCCCCTCAGGGACATCCGCTACGTGATCGGCGTCTCCGGCTACGTGTTCGCCGTGGTGGTGCGCGCGGATGCGCCCTGGAAGACGATGGCCGAGCTGCTCGCCCACGCGAAGGCGAATCCGGAGCGCATCAATTACGGCTCGCACGGCGTCGGCAGCACCGTGCACCTCGCGATGGAGGAACTGTCCGCGGCGCAGGGCGTGAAGCTTACGCACGTTCCCTACAAGGGCAGCGCCGACATGATGACGGCGCTGCTCGGCGGCCACATCCACGTCGCGGTGGATTCGACCGGCGCGGTGCCGCACGTCGCGGCGGGGAAAGCCCGGGTACTCGCGGTGTTCACCGAAAAGCGCGTGCCGTTCTGGCCGGACGTGCCGACGCTTCTTGAGCTCGGCTACGGCATCGTCTCGACGAGCCCGTACGGCATCGGCGCGCCGGCGGCGACGCCGCCCGAGGTCGTGAAGATCCTGCACGACGCCTTCAAGAAGGGGCTGGAGGATCCGATCCACCTGAAGACGCTGGAGAAGTTCAACCAGCCCCTCTGGTACAAGTCGAGCGAGGAATACGCGCAGTGGGCGCGCGAGCAGTTCGAGCGCGAGCGGCGCCTCGTCGAGCGGCTGGGTCTGTCAAAAAAGAAGTGAGGCCACAATGAGCGAAAAACGCATCGGCATCATCATGCACGGCGTCACCGGGCGCATGGGAATGAACCAGCACCTGGTGCGTTCGATCCTCGCCATCCGCGCGCAGGGCGGCGTGGCGCTCAAGGACGGCACGCGCCTCATGCCCGATCCGCTGCTCGCCGGCCGCGACGCCGGCAAGCTCCAGGCGCTCGCGAAGGAGCACGGCATCGAGCGCTGGACGACCGACCTCGACCGGGCGCTCGAATCGAAGGACGACGCGGTGTTCTTCGACGCCGCCTCGACGCAGCTCCGGCCGAAGCTGCTCGCGAAGGCGATCGCGGCGAAAAAGCACGTCTACTGCGAAAAGCCGGTCGCCACGACGCTCGGCGAGGCGCTCGCCCTCGTGCGCGCGGCGAAGAAGGCGCGCGTCAGGCACGGCGTGGTGCAGGACAAGCTGTGGCTGCCGGGGCTGCTCAAGCTCGCGCGGCTGCGCGACGAGGGGTTTTTCGGCCGCATCCTCTCGGTGCGCGGCGAGTTCGGCTACTGGGTGTTCGAGGGCGATCCCTCGCGCGGCCAGCCGCCGGCGCAGCGCCCGTCGTGGAACTACCGCAAGGAGGAGGGCGGCGGCATCATCCTCGACATGCTGTGCCACTGGCGCTACGTGCTCGACAACCTGTTCGGCGAGGTGAAGTCGCTCGTCTGCCGCGGCGCGACGCACATTCCCTGGCGCTGGGACGAAAAAGGCAGGAAGTACCGCGCCACCGCCGACGACTCCGCCTACGCCACCTTCGAACTCGCGGGCGGGGTGATCGCGCAGTTCAACTCGTCCTGGTGCGTTCGCGTGCGCCGCGACGACCTGCTCACGCTGCAGGTGGACGGAACGCAAGGGAGCGCCGTCGCCGGTTTGCGCGACTGCCGCGTGCAGTCGTATGCCGAGACGCCCCGGCCGGTGTGGAATCCGGACATCCCGCAGACGATCAACTTCTACGAGGGCTGGCGCGAGGTGCCGGGAGGAAATTACGACAATGCGTTCAAGGCGCAGTGGGAACTCTTCCTTCGCCACATCGCCGGTGAAGGGCCGTTCCGCTGGAACCTCCTCGAAGGCGCGAAGGGCGTGCAGCTTGCGGAAATGGGCCTGAAGAGCTGGAAGCTCGGCAAATGGCTGCCGGTGCCGAGGCTGAAGGCATGAAGCGCGACGCGGTGCTGACGATCCGCCTGCCGGCGGCCGACGGCCGGATGCAGGAATTCGCGGTCCACGAGCCGCGCCGCTTCGCGAAGCCCGCGCGCCCTTTCACGCGCGTCGCGTTCGCGGCGGCGCATGTGGTCGCCGATCCGCTCTCGACGAAAGAGCCGTGGCTCGAGCCGGCGATCCACTGGGAGGCGACGCTCGCCTACCGCCGGCACCTGTGGTCGTGGGGTTTCGCCGTCGCCGAGGCGATGGATACCGCGCAGCGCGGCATGGGCCTCGACTGGCCCGCCTCGCTCGAGCTGATCGCGCGCTCGCTCGCGGAGGCGAAGCGCACGCCCGGCGCGCGCATCGCCTGCGGTGCGGGTACCGATCACCTGGCGCCCGGCCCGCACCCGATCGAGCGCATCGTCGCCGCCTACGAAGAGCAGTGCGAGGCGATCGAGCGGCTCGGCGGCCGGATCATCCTGATGGCGAGCCGCGCGCTCGCCGCCTCGGCGCGCTCGCCCGACGACTACGCCCGCGTGTACGACCGCATCCTCGCGCGCGTGCGCGAGCCCGTGATCATCCACTGGCTGGGCGAAATGTTCGACCCGGCGCTCGCCGGCTACTGGGGCGCCGCCGACCACGGCGCGGCGATGGAGGTGTGCCTCGACATCATCCGGCGCAACGCGGCCAAAGTGGACGGGATCAAGATCTCGCTCCTCGACAAGGAAAAGGAAATCGTCATGCGCCGGCGCCTGCCCGCGGGCGTTCGCATGTACACCGGCGACGACTTCAATTTCGCCGAGCTGATCGAGGGCGACGCCGAAGGGCATTCGGATGCGCTGCTCGGCATCTTCGACGCGATCGCGCCGGCGGCCTCGGCCGCGCTCTCGGCGCTCGCCGCGGGCGACCGCGCGACCTATCACGACATCCTCGCGCCGACCGTGCCGCTCTCGCGCCACGTCTTCTGCGCACCGACCCGCTTCTACAAGACGGGCGTCGTGTTCCTCGCCTGGCTGAACGGGCACCAGGATCACTTCGTCATGGTCGGCGGGCAGCAGAGCGCGCGCCACATCCTGCATTTCGCCGAACTGTTCCGTCTCGCCGACCGCGCCGGCCTGCTCGCCGACCCCGAGCTTGCCTGCGCGCGCATGCGTCAGTGGCTCGCGGTGCATGGCCTCGCCTGATCCGGAAAGGCTCTCGCTCAACACCGCGACCGTGCGCGCGCAGTGGACGCTCGCGCAGGCGATCGAGGGCTGCGCGCGCCACGGCATCCGCGGCATCGCGCCCTGGCGCGACAAGCTCGCCGAGATGGGGCTTGCGAACGCCGCGCGCGCCGTCCGCGCGCACGGTCTGGTCGTCACCGGCCTTTGCCGCGGCGGCTTCTTCACCGCGCGGGACTGGCTCTCGGACAACCGCCGCGCGATCGAGGAGGCGCACGAACTCGCGGCGCGCTGCCTGGTGATGGTGGTGGGCGGTTTGCCCGAGGGGTCGAAGGATCTCGTGCGCGCGCGCGAGCGGGTGCGCGAGTGCCTCGCGCTTTTGCTTCCCGAGGCGCGCGCGGCGGGCGTGCCGCTCGCGATCGAGCCGCTGCACCCGATGCAGGCGCCCGACCGCGCCTGCGTCAATACGCTGGAGCAGGCGCTCGACCTGTGCGAGGAGCTGGGCGAGGGCGTCGGCGTCGCGGTGGACGTCTATCACGTGTGGTGGGACCCCAAGCTCGCCGGGCAGATCGCGCGCGCGGGCAGGCGGCGGCTGCTCGCCTACCACATCTGCGACTGGCTTGTGCCGACGCGCGACACGCTCAACGACCGCGGCATGATGGGCGACGGCGTGATTGACCTGCCGCGCATCCGCGGCTGGATGGAGGCGGCGGGCTACGACGGCTTTCACGAGGTGGAGATCTTTTCCGAGCGCGACTGGTGGCGGCGCGATCCGGACGAAGTGCTCGCCGTCATGAAGGAGCGGCACCGGCGCTGCAGCTAGTGGTGTACCCTATCGGGACATTCATCGCGGGAGAGGAGGCCACGCCATGAAACGTTCCGTCGCGCTGTTCGGGTCCGCGCTAGTGCTTCTTTCGGTCGGGCTCGCGCCTGTTCCCGTTGCAGCGCAGCAACCGGTCGTCATCCGGGTCGGCCATGTCGCCTTCCCCGGCTCGCTCTTCGACATCGTGAGCAACCGCTTCGCAAAGGAGGTGAACGAGGCGCTCAAGGGCCGCGTCGAGGTGCGCATCTTCCACTCCAGCCAGCTCGGCACCGACGAGCAGATGATCAAGGGCATCCGGGTCGGGGCTCCCGAGATGCAGATCCCTTCCACCATCATGAGCACGGTGGACCAGCGTTACGGCGTGTTCGAGATGCCGTACCTGATCGTGAGTCGCGCGCACATGAAGAAGGTGGCCGAGAGCCGCGAGGTGCAGAAGATCCTGTTCGATCCGCTGCCCGCGCGCGGGATCCGCGTGCTCGGCGTCTGGGAGAACGGCTTTCGCCACATCACCAACAACGTGCGCCCGATCGTGCGCCCGGAGGATCTGAAAGGCATCAAGCTGCGCGTGCCGGGCGGGGTGTGGCGGGTGAAGATGTTCCAGGCCTACGGCGCGAACCCCTCGCCGATGCCGTTCGCCGAGGTGTACTCGGCGCTGCAGTCCGGGGTCATGGACGGCCAGGAGAATCCGTTCCCGCAGATCTGGTCGGCGAAGTTCCACGAGGTGCAGAAGTTCCTCTCGCTCACCGGGCATGTGTACACGCCGGCCTACCTGATCGTCGGCGAGGACTTCTGGAAGAAGCTGCCCGCGGACGCGCAGCAGACGATCGCCAGAATCGCCTGGACGATGGGCGATGTCGCGCGCGCCGAGGGCGAGCGGCTCGACCGCGAGCTGCAGGCGAAGCTCGCGCCGCCGATGCGGGCGAACGAGGTGGACAAGGAGGCCTTCATCAAGGCCTCGGCGGCGATCTACGAGGAGTTCGGCAAGCAGGTCCCGGGCGGGACCGATCTGGTCAAGCTGATCCAGTCGCTGCGTTGATGCCGCGGCTGCTCGGGCGGCTCGTCGCCCTGGTCGAGTGGTGGGCCGTCGCGCTGCTCGCGGCGATGGCCGCCCTCGTCTGCCTCGGGGTGTTCTTCCGCTACGCCCTCGATTCGGCGCTGTCCTGGTACGACGAGTTCGCTTCCTATCTGCTCGTCTGGCTCACCTTCTTCGGCGCCGTGGTCGCTTCCTATCACCGGCGCCACATCGGCTTCGAGACGGTCGTCGAACGGCTGCCCGCGGCGGCGCGGCGCGCCACCGAACTGCTTGCCGAGATCGCCGTGCTCGTCTTTCACGGCGTGGTGCTCTACTACGGCTGGGATCTCGCGGTGAAGATGGCCGAGGAGACCGCGGTCTCGCTGCCGTGGGTGAAAATGGGCTGGGTGTTCGCGGCGATTCCGCTTTCGGGCGCCCTGATGCTGCTCGTGAGTCTCGCGCGGCTTGCCGCGCTCGTCTCGGCCCGGCGCGAGGCGTAGGAGGATCGCGCGGTGGAGTGGCTGATCCTCGCGCTCATCGTCCTGCTCACGCTCATCAACGTCCCGATCGGCTTCGCGCTCTCGCTCGCCACGATCGCCGCGGTGCTGTGGAAGGGGACCGCGCCGCTCAGCATCGTGCCGCTCAACCTCTTCTCGGGCGCCTCCAGCTTTCCGCTGCTCGCCATCCCGCTGTTCATCCTCGCCGGCGGACTGATGGAGACCTCCGGCATCTCGCAGCGGCTCGTCAACCTCGCCAACAGCCTGGTCGGTTTCGTGCGCGGGGGCCTGGCGATGGTGACCGTGGTCGCGACGATGATCCAGAGCGAGATCTCGGGCTCGTCGGTCGCCGATGCCGCCGCGATCGGCAAGGTGGTGATCCCGGCGATGGAAAAGCGCGGCTACCCGCGGGCGCTGTCGGCGGGGATCGTGTCCAACGCCGCCTCGGCGGCGATCCTCATCCCGCCCTCGATCCCGATGATCATCTACGCCTGGATGGCCGAGGTGTCGGTGGCGAAGCTCTTCTTCGCCGGCTTCCTGCCGGGTTTCATCGCCTGCGCCTCGATGATGGCGCTGTGCTACTGGTACGCGCGACGCCTCAACCTTCCGGTCGAGCAGCGTTTCTCGGTGCGCGCGGTCGGCCGCTCGACGCTGGAGGCGTTCTGGGCGCTCTTCATCCCGGTGGTGATCTGGGTGGGGATCCTCGGCGGCATCGCCACCGCGACCGAAGTGGCGGGGCTGGCCGTGCTCGCCGCGCTCGTGATCGGCGTGGCGATCTATCGCGAGCTCACCGGCCGCCAGGTGCTGCAGATCCTGCGCGAGTCGGCCGGCCAGACCGCCGCGGTGATGCTGATCGTCGCCTCCTCGGCGGTGCTCGGCTGGTTCCTCACCAGCGAGCAGGTGCCGCAGAAGTTCGCGCGGCTGATCCTGGAGACGACCTCGAACAAGTACCTGATCCTGCTCTTCCTGAACCTCTTTTTCTTCGTCGCCGGGATGTTCCTGCATTCGGCGGCGGCGATCATCCTGATCGTGCCGATCGTGCTGCCGCTGGTGCGCGAAATCGGGGTGGATCCGATTCACTTCGGCATCATCGTCACCATCAACCTCGGCGTCGGGCAGCAAACACCGCCCGTGGCAACGGTGCTCTTCACCACCGCCGCCATCGCACGCCTGCCGTTCTGGGATGTTTTCCGCGTGAGCTGGCCGTTCACGGTCGTTCTGGCGCTGGTGACGCTGCTGGTGACCTACGTTCCCTGGATCAGCCTCGGGCCGGTGTCCTGGATCCGCTGGTAGAGAGCGCGAGGACCCGCCGGCGTGCCCGCGCCCGGCGGCGCTCAGCGCCGCAGCCGGATGAAAAAGACGAGCGGCAGCGCGACCAGCGAAGTCGCGACGAAGGCGATGAAGGCGTCCAGGTACCCGATCATCGCGGCCTGGCGCGCCATCTCGCGCGAAAAGGCCGCGAGTCCGGCGGGATCGAGCAGGTTCCAGGCGCCGGTCGCCGGCGACAGGTGCAGCGGCTCGCGCCAGGGCGTGACGCGCTCGGCGAGCTCGGCGTAGCTCGCTCGCGCCATGCGGACGGCGAGGGTCATGCTGAGCGAGATGTGGATGCTCGCGCCGATGTTGCGCACCATGTGGTAGACGGCGGACGCCTCGGCGACGCGGGAGGCGTCCAGCGTCGCGAAGGCGACCATCGTGACCGCGACCCAGAGAATGCCCACGCCGAAGCCCTGCAGCGCCATCGGCCAGAACACCGCAGCCGCGCTCGGGTTCATGTCGAGCTGCGCGAGCTGCCAGCCGGCCCAGGCCTGCAGCGCGAAGCCGAGAACGATCATCGGCCGCGGGTCGAGACGGCTGCCGGCGATCATGAGGAAGAAGGCGACGAGCGTGCCGAGGCCGCGCGCGCCGAGCACGAACCCGATGATCGAATCGGGGTAACCGCCGACGCCCTGGAGCATCGGCGGCAGGAGCGTCATCGGCGTGAAGTTGAGCATGCCGAACACGAATACGAGCGCGAGGCCGATGGCGAAGTTGCGGTCGGCAAGGAGCCGCGGATCGAGAAACGGCCGCTCGGCGGTGAAGGTATGCACGGCGAAGGCGTACAGCGCGATCGCGCCGATCGCCGCCCACGCGACGATCTCGGCCGAATCGAACCAGTCGGCGCGCTCGCCGCGGTCGAGCATGAGTTGCGTCGCGGCGAGCGCTGCCGACAGCAGCAGGAATCCCGGCCAGTCCAGGCGCGGCGGCGCGGCGGTTTCGCGGTCGCGGATGAAGGCCAGGGTGCCGGCGAGCGCGGCGAGCGCGAACGGCACGATCATGTAGAACACCCAGCGCCAGTCGTAGGTTTCGGAAAGCCAGCCGCCGGCCACCGGGCCGACGATCGGCCCGAGCACCGAGCCCATGCCGTAGACGGCGAGCACCGCACCGTGGTGGCGTCTGGCGTAGGTGTCGAGCACGATCGCCTGCGAGACCGGGACGAGCGGTGCGCCGAACGCCCCCTGCACGGCGCGAAAGAACACAAGCTCGCCGAGCGAGTCGGCGAGGCCGCAGGCGAGCGAGGCGGCGCCGAAGCCGGCGACCGCGCCGCTGCAGAGCCACCGCCTGCCGAAGCGCGCGAGCAGCCAGCCGGCGAGCGGCGTCATCACGGCGGTGGCGACGAGGTTGGAAGTCACCACCCACGCGATCTGGTCGGGGGTCGCCGAGAGCGCGCCTTGCATCTGGGGCAGCGACACGTTGGCGATCGTCACCGTCATCGCGTAGAGGAAAGTGACGGCGGTGCAGGTGGCGAGAATGAGCGCGCGCTCGAGCGCGGCCGCGGGGCCCGAGGCCTCGGCGAGCGGGACCGCGGCGGTCGCGCTCACTGCGGGGACGCGTAGCCGAACAGCGCCGAGAGCGCGGGCAGACCGCGGCTGCGCCCGGTGTCCACGGCGACGCTCACCGTCATGCCGGCGCGCAGCGCCGGCGCGTCGGCGTCGGCCGGCTCGAACGCCAGCAACACCGGCACGCGCTGCACGACTTTCACCCAGTTGCCGGTGGCGTTCTGCGGCGGCAGCAGCGCGAACTCGGCGCCGGTCGCGGGCGAGATGGCGCTCACGCGCGCCCGCCAGGCGAACCCCGGGTAGGCGTCGGCGACCACGCGCGCCGGCTGGCCGACGCGCAGCCGCTCGAGCTGCGTTTCCTTGAAGTTCGCCTCGACCCAGGTCTCGCCCGCCTGGATCAGGCTGAACGCGGCGACCCCGCGCGCCACATGCTCGCCGGCCTGGAGCCTGAGGTGGCTGACGGTTCCGGCGGCCGGCGCGACGACACGGGTGCGCGCCAGATCGAGCGCCGCCGCCTCGCGCGCCGCCAGCGCCTCGCGCACCCGCGGATGCCGGCCGGGCGGAAGGTTCGGATCGCCGCCGAGGCCGGCGAGCACGCGTGCGGCGCGCTCCTCGATCGCGGCAAGGCGCGCGCGCGCCGCATCCAGATTGTGGCGCGCCTCGTCGTAGACGTCCTCGCGCACCATGCCGCGCTCGCGCAGGCGCGCGGCGCGCTCCAGTTGCCCGGCGAGAAAGCGGATCCTCTCGCGCGCTTCGGCCGCCTCCGCGACCGCCACCCGGTGCTCCGCGCGCAGCGTCTCGATCTCGGTGCGCGCGGCCGCGAGCTGCGCCTCGGCGCGCGCGAGCGCCACCTCGAAGGGCGTCGGGTCCACGCGGAACAGGAGCTGGCCGGCCGCGACCGGCTGATTGTCGCGCACCGCCACCTCGATGACGCGCCCCGAAACCTCGGCGCTCACCGCGACGATGTGCGACTTCACGTAGGCGTTGTCGGTCTCGATCCAGCGGCCGCCCTCGGCGTACCAGAACAGAGCGGCCGCGCCCGCGGCGAGCGGCACCGCACCGAACAGAATGAGGCGCGCGACGATGCGTCGTGCGCGCACGATGCTCATCGCGCCCGCGCCCGGTTGCCGTTGGCCGGCCGCGTTCCGGCTTCCAGGCGCACGAGATTCGCCTTGATGGCGAGCAGCGTGTCCACGAAGCGCTCGCGCTCGCTCGCCTCGATGCCGGCGAGCGCGTCGCGGCGCAGCTCGGCCGCGAGCGCGCGCATGGTGAGGAGCACCGGCTCGGCCTCGTCGGTGAGGACGATGCGCCGGACCCGCCGGTCGCGCTCGTCATGCTCGCGCCGCACCCAGCCCTTCGCCTCCAGCCGGTCGAGCAGCCGCCCGAGCGTCGGCTTCTCGATCTCCAGCGTCTCGGCGAGCTCGGTTTGCGTCGCGCCGCTGCGGCGGAAAAGGTGCGTCAGCACCCACCACTGGGCGCGCGTCAGGCCCAGGTGCCGGATCCGGCGGTCGTACACCGTGCGCAGCAGCCGCGCGACGTCGCTCACCAGGAAGCCGAAGTTGCGCGACAGGTCCTCGCGGAGCATGTGGCATGGTAGTTGTCCGGCTTACCATGAGCAAGGCAAGCGGTCCGGCGGCGCGAGCGGGTATGATGCCGCGCGGCGAACAAGGCAGGAGAAAGCGATGCGCGGCGCGGTATTTCTCGGCAACCGGCGGATCGAGGTCAGGCGCTTTCCCGATCCGGTTCCCGGCCCGGGCGAGGTGGTGATCCGGATGAAGGCCTCGGGGCTTTGCGGCTCGGACCTCAAGTTTTACCGCTCGCCGCCCGGCGAAGCGCAGAAGGCGCTGGGGCTGGGCGGCGACGCCGAGCCCTTCATCGCCGGGCACGAGCCCTGCGGGGTGGTGGAAGCGCGCGGACCCGGCGTCTCCGAGCGCGAGGCGCCCATCGGGCAGCGGGTCATGAACCACCACTACGCCGGCTGCGGCGTGTGCGGTCATTGCCGCACCGGCTGGTCGCAGCTTTGCCGCGGCGGGATCACCGTCTACGGCGTCACCGCGAACGGCGGGCACGCCGACTACCTGAAGGTTCCAGCGAGGACGCTGGTGCCGCTGCCTGACGAGCTGACGTTCTCCGAGGGCGCGGCGGTGTCCTGCGGCACCGGCACGGCGTTCGCGGCGCTGCGCAGGATGCAGCTCGCCGGCGGTCAGACGCTCGCGGTGTTCGGCCAGGGACCGGTCGGCCTTTCGGCGACACTCATCGGCGCGAAGATGGGCGCGCGCGTCATCGCGGTGGAAACCAGCGCCGAGCGCCTCGCGCTCGCCGGCCAGTTCGGCGCCGAGACGCTCCTCGACGCCACCCGGGAGGATCCGGTCGCGGCGCTCAAGGATCTGACGCGCGGCGAGGGCGTGGATCTCGCGCTCGATTGCACGGGCGACGCACGGGCGCGCCTTGCCGCGGTGCGCGCAGCGAAGACCTGGGGCATCGTCTGCTTCGTCGGCGAGGGCGGCGAAGTGACGCTGGACGTCTCGCGCGACCTGCTGAGAAAGCAGCTCACGCTGATCGGCTCCTGGACGTTCAGCGCGAACGGGCAGGCGGAGTGCGCGCGCTTCGTCGCCGACAACCGCATCCGGCTCGACCGGATCTTCACGCACCGCTGGCGACTGGAGGAGGCCGAGGAGGCCTATCGCGTGTTCGACACGCAGGCGACCGGCAAGGCGGTGATCGAGTTTCCGTGACCGTGAAGCTCACCGGCCGCGCGGCGTTTCTGCGCATTCTCGCCGAAGAGGGCGTGTCGTACCTCTTCGGCAATCCGGGCACGACGGAACTGCCGATCATGGAGGCGCTCCCCGGCGAACCCGGGATCCGGTTCGTGCTGGGGCTCCAGGAGGCGGTGGTGCTCGGCATGGCCGACGGTTATGCGCGCGCCGGCGGGCGCCTCGCGGCGGCGAACGTCCATGTCGCACCGGGCCTGGGTAACGCGATGGGCGCGCTCTATAACGCGCGTTTTTCCGGCTCGCCCGTCATCGTCACCGCCGGCCAGCAGGAGCAAGGCCACGGCCTGCGCGAGCCGCTCCTTTACGCGCCGCTCGTCGAGGTCGCGCGCCCATTCGTGAAATGGGCGGTCGAGGTCACCCGCGCCGACGATCTGCCGCTCGTGCTCCGGCGCGCGGCGAAGGTGGCGACGACGCCGCCCGCCGGACCGGTGTTTCTCTCGCTTCCGGGCGACGTGCTGGAAGCCGAGGCCGAGATGGCGCTCGGGCGGCCGACGCGGGTGGATGCGCGCGTGCGGCCCTCGGATGAAGCGATCAACTCGCTCGCCGCGCGGCTGCTCGCCGCCCGCAATCCGGCGATCCTCGCCGGGCGTGAACTCGCCGAGCGCGATGCCTGGAGCGAGGCGGCCGAGCTCGCCGAACTCCTCGGTGCGGCGGTCTTCGGCGAGACGGTTCCCTACTGCGCACCGTTTCCAAGCGAGCACCGCGCCTATATGGGCGCGCTCACGCGAAACCAGCGGGCGGTGCGCGAGGCGCTCGAACCCCACGACCTGCTCGTGTGTCTCGGCGCGGACCTGCTTCGCATGTCGGTTCACAGCTCCGTGGATCCGCTGCCCGAGGGGCTGCCCGTCGTTCACGTGAGCGAGCGCGACTGGGAGCTCGGCAAGAACCATCCGGCCGAGATCGCGGTTTGCGCCAACGTCAAGGAAACCCTCGCCGCGCTTCTGCCGAGTCTGCGCGAGCGCGCCGACCGCGGCGGGGCGGAGCGGCGGCTCGCGGCGCTCGCGAGCCGCAACTGGTCGGCAAAGCGCGAAAAGACGAGGGTGGCAGCGCTCGAGGCCGCCGAGGAACGGCCGGTGGATCCGCGCTACCTCGTGCTGCGCTTCGTGGAGATGCTGCCGAAGGATGCGGTGGTGCTCGATGAGGGGCTCACATCTTCGCTCAGCTTGCCGGCCCTCCTGCCGCTGCGGGAACGCAACGGCTATTTCGGCCTTGCGAGCGGAGGGCTCGGCTTTGCGCTGCCGGGCGCGGTGGGGGCGAGCCTTGCGCTTCCCGGCCGGCCGATCGCGGCGCTCGTCGGCGACGGCGCCGCGATGTACGGCATCCAGGCGCTCTGGACCGCCGCGCACCTGAAGCTCCCGATCACCTACGTGATCGCCAACAACCGCAGCTACCGCATCCTCAAGGAGCGGCTGGTCTCGATGCGCGGCAGCGACCGCTTCATCGGCATGGACCTGCGCGATCCGGAAATAGACTTCGTGCAGCTCGCCGCCTCGATGGGTGTGCCCGCGCGACGCGTGACCGATCCGCAGGACGTGGCGCCGGCCCTGCGCGAGGCGTTCGCCGCCGCCGGCCCGCGCCTTGTGGACGTGCGCGTCGCCGACGGGTTCGGCGGCTGAAGCCGGCTTTCAGCCGTCGCGCAGCCAGGCGCGCACGCGCGGGTGCGAGAGCGCCTCGGGGTTGACGAGATATTGCGGCCTGCGGCGGGCGTGGACCGCGAGCACCGCGGCGATGGCGCTGCGCGCGATCGCGCCGAACAGCTCGTCGGTCCAGGCGAGCGCGTGGGGCGCGACGATGACGCTGTCGAGCGCGAGGATTGGGTTGTCAGGCCGCGCCGGTTCCTCCTCGAACACGTCAAGGCCCGCGCCGGCGATGCGGCGCTCCGCAAGCGCGCGGTAGAGCGCCGTCTCGTCCACCACCGGCCCGCGCGCGACGTTGACGAGGAACGCCGTGGGCTTCATCAGGGCCAGTTCCCGATCATCGATGAGGTGCCGTGTCTGCTCGGTGAGCGGGCAGCAAAGCACCACGAAATCCGAGCGTTCGAGCAGCGCATCGAGCGGCACGCGGTGCGCGCCAAGCGCAGCAAGCCGCCGCTCGTCGGCATACGGATCGCAGGCGAGGAGTTCGAGGTCGAACGGGCGCGCAAGCCGCAGGAGTTCGCTGCCGATGCGGCCCGCGCCGATCACGCCGAGCGTGCGACCGGATAGCCCCGTGCCCATGTGATCGGTGCGCTCCGCCCAGCGGCCCGAGCGCACGAGGCGGTCCTTGATGAGGAGCCGGTGCGCGAGCGCAAGCACGAGGGCGAGGGCGGCGCACGCCACCGGCCGCGCGACCGCATCGGGGGTGTTGGCGACGAGCACGCCCGCGCGGGTCATCGCTGCCACGTCCACGCTGTCGTAGCCGACGCCGTGGCGCGCGACGAGCTTGAGGCGCAGCCCGTCGGCGGCGACCGCCGCGGCGGGCACACGCGGGGTGTTGACGTACAGCGCGTCGAACGAACAGGCGTGCTCGGCGGTGATTTCGCGGATCGCCGCCGGCAGCCACTCCGATTCGAGGCCGGGGGCGGCATCGAGCGCGGCACGCGGCGCCCGGCCGAAAGAGGGCTCGCCGCGCGAGTCCAGAAGATCGCCGGTGATGCCGACGCGAAAGGCGCCCGGAGTCACGGCGCTCGCCAGGCCGCGAGCGTGCGGCCGATCGCCGCCTCAAGCAGCGCCGGGTCGGTGCCGGTGGCTAGCATGCGGTAGCCGTGCGCGAGATATTCGCGGCCGAGCGCGGCATCGGCGGCCATGTAGCCCGCCGCCTTGCCGTGGCGCGCGGCGGCCTGCGCAATGCGCTCGACCGCCTCGCGGTAGCGCGGATGCGAAAAATCCCCCGGGATGCCGAGAAAGTTGGTGAGGTCGAAGTGGCCGAGCCAGAGCACATCCACGCCGGGCGTCGCGGCGATCGCCTCGACCTCGTCGAGCGCGTTCTGCGTCTCGATCATGCAGATGACGAGCGTGCGGCGGTGGATCGCACGCATCTTCTCGACCGGGTCGCCGGCGCAGTAGTCGTCGTGGGCGAAGCCGAACGCGGCCCCGCGACGGCCCTCGGGGGGATAGCGCGTCATGCGCACGATCTCGCGCGCCTGCGCCGCCGAATCCACGAGCGGCACCATGACGCCGAGCGCGCCCGCATCGAGCGCGCGGGCGATCCACGTATATTCCCCCGTCGGCACGCGAACGAGCGGCACCACCCCGAGCGCGCGTGCGAGCAGGAACTGGGGCTTCAGCGTCTCGAAGGACGCGCCGGTGTGCTCCATGCAGTACAGGACGAACTCGGCGCCGGCGTTCGCGCAGATGCGGGCGATGCCCGGCGTGAAGAACTCGAAGATCATCGAGCCGAACGCGAGCCCGCCCGCGGCGAGCTTGTCCTTGACCGGGTTGTCCTGCATCAGAAGTACGGCACGCCCTGCGTGTTGACGTAGAGCGCGTAGATCGAGGTGCTCGCCGCCATGAAGAGACGGTTGCGGTGCAGGCCGCCGAAGCACACGTTGGCGCAGCGCTCCGGAAGATCAATGCGGCCGATGAGGCGCCCCTCCGGGTTGTAAATTCGCACGCCGTCCAGGCCCGCCTCGCCCATGCCCCAGCCGCACCAGAGGTTGCCGTCCACGTCCACCCTCAGGCCGTCAGGGGTGCCGGCGAGCTCCGCCTCGACGAGCACCCTGCGGTTGGCGAGGCGCACGCCGCCCACCACGTCATAGGCGAGGATCTTGCGCGGCACCGAGCGCGACTCGACGACATAAAGCACCGATTCGTCGGGCGAGAACGCGAGGCCATTGGGCTGCACGATGCCCTCGGCGACGACGCTGATCGCGCCCGACGGATCCACCCGGTAGACGTGGGTCGGAAGCTCCGGATCGGCCTTGGCTCCTTCATACCAGCCGAGAATGCCGAAGCTCGGATCGGTGAACCAGATCGAGCCGTCGGACTTGCACACGATGTCGTTCGGCGAGTTGAGACGCTTGCCTTCGAAACGGTCGGCCACGGTCGCGACGCGCCCGTCCGGCTCGGTGCGCGAGATGCGGCGGCCGCCGTGCTCGCAGGTGAGAAGGCACCCCTGCCGGTCCCGCGTGTTGCCGTTCGCGTAGCCCGAAGGCCTGCGGAACACCGACACCGCGCCGGTTTCCTCGTCCCAGCGCAGCATGCGGTCGTTCGGGATGTCGCTCCAGACGAGGCACCGGTGATCGCCGAACCACACCGGACCCTCGGCCCAGCGGCAGCCGGTGGCGAGGCGCTCGACCCTGGCGAGCGGCAGGCGGTAGCGGGCAAAGGACTCGTCCACCACGACCACCGCCGGATCGGGATAGCGCGCCGCGGGGCGCCACTCGGATTCGCTCATCGCGCCATTATTTCATCAGTCCGGGGAGCCAGAGCGAAAGCGCCGGGACGTAGGTGACCAGGAGCAGCGCAAGGCACATCGCGCCGTAGAACGGCCAGAGTTCCTTCGACACTTGCTCGATCGTCACCTTGCCGATGGCGCAGCCGACGAACAGCGTCGGGCCGACCGGTGGCGTGATCAGGCCGATGCCGAGATTGAGGATCATGATCATGCCGAAGTGCACCGGGTCAATGCCGAGCTTCAGGATCACCGGCATGAAGATCGGCGTGCAGATGAGCAGCATCGGCGCCAGATCCATGAACGTGCCGAGGAGAAGCAGCAGGACGTTGACGAGCAGCAGAAAGACGTACTTGTTCTCGGAGATCGAGAGAAACAACTCGGTCACCTTCGCCGGGATCTGCAGGATCGCCATCATGTAGCCGAAGCCCACCGAGAACCCGATCAGCATCATCACCATCGCCACCGTCTTCACCACCCGGTGCACGAGGTGCGGCAGGTCGCGCCAGCGGTAGTCGCGGTAGACGAGGAAGGTCACGAGAAACGCGTACACGCAGGCGACCGCCGCCGATTCGGTCGCGGTGAACACGCCCGACAGGATGCCGCCGATGATGATCACCACGGTGACCAGCCCCCAGAGCGCATCGAGCACGATGCGCGGCACGTCCTTCAGCGGTACCGGCTCGGATTTCGGCATCGCCCGCCGGTGCGCGGTCCATAGCACCAGGGCGATCAGGCACAGGCCGAAGAGCAGCCCAGGAAACACCCCGGCGAGGAACAGGTGCGCCACCGACACCGTGCCGCCGGCGGCGACTGAATAGATCACCGCGTTGTGCGACGGCGGAATCATGAGCGCCTGCACCGAACCGCAGATCGTGACGTTGGTGGCGAAGACGCGCGAGTAGCCCTGCTTGACCATCTGCGGGATCATCACCGAGCCGATCGAGGCGGTGTCGGCGACCGACGAGCCGGAGATGCAGCCAAAGAAGGTGCTGGCGAGGATGTTGACGAGGGCGAGCCCCCCGCGGATCACGCCGAAGAAGACGCGTGCGAGGTTCACCAGCCGCAATGCCATGCCGCCCTCGGCCATGATCGCGCCGGCGAGCACGAAGAACGGGATGGCGAGCAGCGAGAAATCGTCGGTGCCGTCGGAGATCTTGAGCATCACCGCCTCGAGCGGGATGTCCACCCAGAGCGCCGCGACCAGCGCGGCGAGGCCGAGGGCGTAGGCGACCGGCACGCCGACGGCGCACAGCAGCGCGAAGGAGCCGAGCAGGACGAGCGCCGCGATCATTCCACCTCGGCCGGCCGATCGCTGTACATGACGTCGTCGGGCGGCGGTTCGCCGAGCCACATCTTCTCGACGATGAAGAGCAGCGTGAGCAACCCGGCGAGCGGGATCGGCAGATAGACGATCCCGACCGACAGCCAGGGGAACTCGGCCATGCTGTTGCCCCAGGTGGCGCGGCACAGGTGCGCGCCATAGACGAGCATGAAGGCCGCGATCAGCAGCATCGAGCCATGCACCATCCAGCGCATCGCCGCGCGCACGCCCGGGCCGACGGCGCGCACCAGTGCCTCGACCGCGATCTGGGCGTTGGCGCGGTATACCGCCGCACCGCCGAGGAAAGAGAAAAACACCATCAGGACCACCGCGGCGGGCTCCGGCCACTGCTGAGGATTGTTCATGACGTAGCGCATGTACACGCCGAACGGGATCATCAGGGTGATCGCCACCAGCGCCACGCCCGAGAGCGCAACGCAGGCGAGATAGGTCCACTGCATCCAACGGCGGTAGCGTTCGCGCATGAAAAAAGGCCGCCCGCGGCGGCCCGAAGGGTGAACGCGGCGGCTACTTCACGTCGCGGATGCGCTGCAAGAGGGCGGCGTACTTTGCGCCGTACTTGTCGCGCACGGGCTGTGTCGCCTTGAAGAACGCCTCCTTGTCGGCCGGCACGAACTGCACGCCGGCGGCCTTCAGCTTCGCCGTCGCCTCGCCGACCATCTTGTCCCACAACTCGCGCTGCTCGAACTGCGCCTCGCGCGAGAAGCGCCGGACGAGGTCCTGGTCGGCTTTCGAGAGCTTGTCCCAGGACACGCGCGAGAAGACGAAGATCTCCGGGATGATGAGGTGCCCGGTCAGGCTGTAGACCTTGCCGCGCGGCGTCTGGTAATGGTTCTGCGCGTAGAGCGTCGGCTCGTTGTTCTCCGCGCCGTCCACGACGCCGGTCTGCAGCGCCTGGAAGAGCTCGTTGAAGCCCATCGCGATACCGTTGCCGCCCATCGCGTTCATGGTCTCGACGAAGATCGGGTTGCCCATCATGCGGATCTTGCGGCCCTTGAGGTCCGCGGGCCTGGTCACCGGTCGGTCGGAATAGACGTTGCGCGTGCCGGCGTCCATCCAGCCGAGCGCAACCAGACGCGAGCGCGGATCGGCGGTGAGCTTGTCCAGCATCTCCTGTCCGATCGGTCCGTCGATCACCTTGCGCATGTGCGCCTCGTCGCGGAACACGAACGGCAGGTTGAAGACATTGAGCTCGTCCACGATCGGGCCCATCGGCCCGACCGAGATGCGCGCGATCTGCAGCGCGCCGACCTGCGCCTGCTCGATCATCTCCTTCTCGCCGCCGAGCTGCATCGCCGGGAACATCTGGATCGAGAGCCGCCCGCCGGTGGCGGCCTCGAGCTTCTTGCCCATGCGCACGATCGCCTCGACGGTCGGGTAGCCGAACGGGTGCACATCGCTTGCGCGCAGCACCATCTTCTCCTGCGCGGCGGCGGGAACGGGAGCGGCGCCGAGGTGCGCGGCGAGCGCCGATGCGGCGAGTATCAGCAAACGTCGTGTCATGGGCTCCTCCTTGGTATGGCGCAGCGGTTGACCGGCCGGTGCGCCCGTGGTACTTGTCAGTCGTATGATGACTGACCGCTTCGCATGGTAGCGGGCGCCGGCCGCGCGGGCAAGCTCTCGGTGCTCGCCCCGCTTGCTGCACCGCGCAAGCTCACGCGCGAGCTGATCGAGCGCCTGCGCGCCGACATCTCGAGCGGCCGGCTCGCGCCCGGGGCGCGGCTGCCGAGCGAGCAGGAGATCGCCTCGCAGACCGGTGTCAGCCGCACGGTCGTGCGCGAGGCGGTGGCGGCGCTCAGAGCCGAGGGGCTGGTCGTCACGCGACAGGGGGTGGGGGCGTTCGTCGCCAGCGAACACACGCGGCGCCCGTTCCGCATCGAACCCGAAGGGCTCGGCTCGGTCGCCGAGGTGCTGGACGTGATGGAGCTGCGCGCCGGCGTCGAGATCGAGGCCGCGGGCCTCGCGGCCGAGCGCGCGTCGTCGGCGGCGCTGCGGCGCATCGGCGCCGCGCTGAAGGAACTGGAGCAGGCGATCCGCAGCGGCAGCCAGGCGGTCGCGGAGGACTTCCGCTTTCACCGCGAGATCGCGGCGGCGACCGGCAACGGTCAACTGCTGAGGTTCCTGGATTTTCTCGGCTTGCGCGTCATTCCCAGGCACACGATCCGGGTCGAGGGCGGCGAGGCGGGCGCGCAGCGGTCCTACCTCGAGCGGGTGCAGCGCGAACACCGGGAGATCTACGAGGCGATCCGCTCGCGCTCGCCTCAGGCGGCGCGGGAGGCAATGCGGCGCCATCTGGAGAACAGCCGTGCACGCTACCGCCAGCTTGCCGCCGGCAAGACCTGAGCGCTTTCGCCCCGGCGATGGCGAGGCCGCTGGCTACCCGCGCATGCTCACGCTCAAGATCGAGATCACCCACCACGGTTCAGGAACGGCATGAAGACCATTCTCATCACCGGCGCCGCGGGCGACGTCGGCACGCATCTGCGGCGAGAGCTGGCAGGCCGCTACGCGATCCGCGCCTCCGACCTGCGGCCGATGAAAAAGGTGGCCGGCGAGACGTTCCAGCGCGCCGACATCACCAAAATGGCCGACTGCCTGCGCATCACCCGCGGCGTGGACGCGGTGGTGCACCTGGGCGGCTACTCGGTCGAGGGACCCTGGGAAGCGATCCTCGCCGCCAACATCGTCGGCTGCTACAACGTGTTCGAGGCGGCGCGCAGGAACGGCGTGCGCCGGATCGTTTTCCCGAGCTCGAACCACGCCGTCGGTTTCTACCGGCGCGACCAGGTGATTGACCACCGCGTCTATCCGAAACCCGATGGTCGCTACGGCGTCTCGAAGGTCTTTGGCGAGGCGCTCGCGAGCCTGTATGCCGACAAGTACGGCATGCAGGTGCTCTGCATCCGCATCGGCAACGTCAACACGCGGCCGATAGACAAGCGCCGGCTTTCGATCTGGCTGAGCCCGCGCGATCTGGCCCAGCTCGTCGCGATCGGAATCGAGCACCCGGACATCCGCTTCGAGATCGTATACGGCGTCTCGGCTAACCGACGGAGCTGGTACGACAACTCGAATGCGGCGCGGCTTGGCTACCGGCCGCAGGACGATTCCGAAGCCTTCGCCGCCGAAGTGCTCGCGCGCGAGCAGCCCGGCGACCCGATCGCCGAAACCTACCAAGGCGGCATTTTCTGCGTCGCGGAGGAAGTACCCAATCCCGCGCCGCTGCCCAAGCGCCGGCCGCGCGCGAGGCGCCGGTAGATCGGGCTCCGTTTCGTGCCGGACACCGGCCGAAAGGCTGGAGCCGCGCTACTCCTCCGCCTGCACCACCGGCTTGTGCGCCGCGGCGAGCTTTTGCTGGAGCATCGGGGGCGCGTCTTCTCATCTACCGGCGTGAGCACCGTCTGGACTTACTGTCGCCCGGGTGCAAAACTTTAAAGAAGGGGGGCTTCTTCCACGGCCGCAAATCAGCACACATGAACATCGTCAAGTTCAGGGACCGGCTTGTTGCGGAGTACGCTCAAATCTCAACAAGCTTCACAAAAATCGCCGCTGACATCAAGAGCGCGGTCGACCGCGAGTACGCCAACCAGCGCTACTGGCCGGTACCGCTGATCCAGCTGAATGCCAATTATCGGTGCGACAAGACCGTTCAAGCCCTCGTGCGCGATGGTGTGCTGCACCCTGGCTGTGACGAGTTCGTCCGCGTAGGTAAGGATCCAGGTAGCGGTGGAAGCGGACTCACGCTCCACTAGCATTACGTGCTCAGGCAAGTCGCTCACATTCTTCATTCCGATCATGGACCGGGTCTTGAAAACCCGACCGGCGGAGGGCAGGCGGCGCACGCGGGCGATCGTCATCTATCCGATGAATGCGCTGGCGAACAGCCAGATGGAGGAGCTGCGCAAGTTCCTGACCGGCTTCGCGGCTGCCGACGGGCCGATCGTCGTCGAGCGCTACACGGAGCAGGGAAGACGAAGCCAGGCGGGAGGTTGCGGACCATCCTCTCGACATCCTGCTGACCAACTTCATGATGCTCGAGCTGCTTCTCACGCGCTATGAGCCAACCGACCGGCGGGTGATCGACAACGGCCACGGACTCGAATTCTTGCTGCTGGGTGAACTGCACACGTATCGCGGCCGGCAGGGTGCCGATGTTGCGATTCTCGTGCGGCGCCTTCGCCAGCGGCTTGGCTCGCCCCGGATGCTGCGCATCGGCATTTCGGCGACGATGTTCAGCATCGAATCGGGAGCGGATAAGTATACCGCGGTCGCCAGCGTTGCGAGTTCTCTGTTCGACGTCCCAAGCACCGCGAACGAGGTGATCACCGAGACGCTGGAGCGCATCACGGATTCGACCTTCGGCCTCGAAAAAGTGCGGCCGCAGTTGAGGGCAGCGCTACCGGCGTTTCGGCCAGCGATCGGCTCGATGCGTTAAGTAGCAATCCAGGCGCGGTGTGGCTCGAACTCACGCTGGGAGTCAAGTATCCCGGGGGCCGAGCAAGCGCACGCGCGCGCGACCGCGCACGCTCGATGACACGGCCAAGCAGTTCGCGCAGGATGCGGGCGTCGCTCTCGAGCCGGCGCGCGACTATCTCACCGCTTTCCTCCTCGCCGCCACGCATGTCAGAGATGCGACGAGCGCAACGTCTTCGCGTTTCGGCTCCATCAGTTCATCTCTGGCGCCGACGAGGTCTGGACCCCCCCCTGGAAGAACCGGGCAAGCGCTTTCTCACGCTCGATGGCCAGCACTTCTCCCCGGGGCGGCAACACGAAAGGCACCTGCTGTACTCCTCGCACTTCTGCCGCGAATGCGGACAGGAATACCACCCAGTATGGGACAGCCATCGCGACGGGCTCCGCTTCTATGCGCGCGAAATCGATGACACGATGGCCGAAGAGGACGATGTCGCTTCCGGCTTTCTGATGCTCACCTACACGGCACACGATCTGGTCGCCTGGGCGGGGAAGTTGGGCTACACCGGCGCACCCTTCCGTTGGGACCCCAAGCGCCGCGCGCAACTCCACGTTGAGCTCGACGCCTACTACGCCCGACTCTACGGCCTCACTGAAGAGGAGCTGCGCTACATCCTCGACCCGGCCGAGGGCGAAGGCCCGGACTACCCGAGAGAAACCTTCCGCGTGCTCAAGCAAAACGAGGTGCGCGCCTACGGCGAATACCGCACGCAGCGGCTAGTTGTGAAGCGTCAAGAGGTTGTTTCTGGCCTGAGCCAAGCGACTCATGGGTGCCAGGCCCCCGATGCCTTGGTGAGGGCGATGCCAGTTGTAGTGATGCGTCCAGCGGCTGAGCATGGCGGCGC
>Ga0073934_10001921_pt1 | contig 46476 bp, 41 predicted proteins | sample LarsenN4metaG_FD_76834 | JGI IMG/M metagenome (GOLD analysis project Ga0073934, IMG submission 76834) | Hot spring sediment bacterial and archeal communities from British Columbia, Canada, to study Microbial Dark Matter (Phase II) - Larsen... ...
AACGCATCCCGCTCGTTCTTGTAGAGCCCAGGCGCGACGAACTTGTAGATCTGCGTCAGGATCACCGGAAACGCGCAGAAGATGGCGCCGAACAGGGCAAGCTTCACGTTGGTGAAGAATGCCTCCTGCGGCGCCGTGTAGATCATGCGGATGTCGCCGCCGCGCGCCCAGCGATAGGGCCAGAGCAGGATCGTGTAGATCTGCTGGGCGAAGATGAAGCAGAAGATGAAGAAGCCGCCGATCGCCAGCAGCGAGTAGATCAGCCGCGTGCGCAGCTCGATCAGGTGGTCCATCAGCGGCGCCTTCGACGCCTCCACCTCGTCACGGATCTGCCTGTCGAGATCGAGTTCGGACACCGTCACGCCCCCGTCTTGGCCGCCGGCTCGGCGGTTGGCTGGCTCGTTCCCGCCGCTGCGGCGGCCGCCGCAGCTGCCGCTCCCGCGCCGGATATTGGCGGCAGAGCCGGTGTCGGCACAACCGGCTCACTCGCCGTTCCGATCGAGGCCGGTGGCAAAGTGCCGTTGAGCTCGCTCTGCATGGACGTGAACTCGCTCGAAACCGAACGCTCGGTTTCGCGCAGTGCGCTCTCCGTCTCGGTCTTCAGCTTGGTGACGTCCTGCTTCAGCTGGTCGAGTTCGGCTTCCCGCATGGCATCGTCGAACTGGGCGCGGAACTCCGTGGCCTGCCGGCGCATCATGCCGACATACTTGCCGATGGTTCTGAGAAGCACCGGCAATTCCTTCGGACCGACGACCACGAGGGCGACGATCCCGACGATCAGCAGTTCGCTCCAGCCGATATCGAACATTCCGAACTCGCTTCGACGGCAAAACGCCGCCGAGCGGTAAGCTCAGGGCGGCGCTGCCATGACCTGGTCGGCCGGGCCCGGGGCGTACCCGGTCCGGATCAGCCGATCTTTGACCCTTCCGGGCGCACCTCGGCCGGCTTCGCGGCGTGATCGATGGCCTTCGCCGGCTCGCCGGGCTTCTGGGCCGCCTCGTCTTCCGACATGCCCTTCTTGAAGCTCTTGATGCCCTTCGCGACGTCTCCCATGACCTCGGAGATCTTGCCGCGGCCGAACAGCAGCACGACGATCAACAGAAGGATGATCCAGTGCCAGATGCTTGTTGCACCCATTGGTCTTCAGCTCCCTAACGGACGGATCGCCCTTATATGGTCGCGGACTATTGCATTTTGCCACCCCCCCGACAAGCGCGAGGGGGCGGCTGCGTAAACCGCGCGGACGAGGTTCAGGGTCGCAGTCGTTCGTCCGCCCCTTCGGCTGGAAACACCAGCACGCTTTGCGGATCGATCGCGACCGTCACCTCGTCGCCGCGCGCCGGCTCTTCCCATTCCCGCACCACGGTGCGCAAGGGTTTTTCGAAGCCCTGGACCCCTAGGTCGATGACCGCGAGGTCACCATCGAAGCGCTTGTGCAACACGCGGCCGGGCATCCCCTCGCCGGGCTTCACCATCCGGATCGCGCGGTGCCTGATGCAGAGAATGGCGCTGTCCCCCTCGCCGAGTTCCGGGACGCTGAAAGTGCCGATCGGAGTATGGAGCCCGCCACCGACGACCGGGCACACGATCTCGTTCACCTCGGAGAACAGGCGGGCGACGAACAGGTCGGCCGGGTGGTGATAAAGCTCCTCGGCCTTGCCGACCTGCACCAGCCGCCCCCGCCGCATCACCGCGATGCGGTCGCCGAGCCGCAGCGCTTCGCCCGGATGGTGGGTGACGATGATCGAGGTCGCGCGGGTCTCGCGCAGAAGACCGAGTGTTTCCTCCTGCATCGCCTCGCGGAGTTGTATGTCGAGGCCGGAGAACGGCTCGTCCATCAGCATGACCGACGGGCGCGGCACGATCGCGCGGGCCAATGCCACGCGCTGCTGCTGCCCACCCGAAAGCACGTGCGGATACTCCCGCGCATAGCGCTCGAGCCCGACACGGGCGAGGACGGCGAGCGCTTCCCGCTCGGCTTCGGCACGCGGGATGGAGCGCAGGCCGAACGCCACGTTGTCGAGGATCGACAGGTGGGGGAACAGGGCGAAGTCCTGGAACATCAGGCCGACGTTGCGCTGCTCGGGCGGCACGAACACGCCGGGTCCCGCCACTTCGCGCCCGTTGATCAGTACACGGCCCGCGGTCGGCCGCTCGATCCCGGATGCGATGCGGAGCAACGTGGTCTTGCCGCATCCCGACGGTCCGAGCAGGCAGACGACCTCACCGGGCCGGATGTCGAGCGTGACGCCAGCGAGTGCGACGGCGGAGTCGTAGCGCCGCTCGACCGCTTCGAAACGGACCTCGGCCGCGAAGGAGGTCGCCGCCCGCCGGGGACCGGTGACGCCGACAGCCGGCAACTCGGCCGGAGGGCGTCCCCCCGTCCACGGACCGAACCAATCGCGCCAACGCAGTCCCTTGCCTGCCAAAGCGGCCTCTGTCTCGCCTCACCCGGCCGCGTTCCAGGGGCCGATCACCACGGTCAGGCTCTAGACGCCTCCTCGTCGTCGGGCAAGTCCGACGCCTCCACCGCGTCATCGTCGGCGCCGTCGACAGGATCATCGGCCGCCTCGTCGTCCGCCGACACTTCTTCCTCGTCGTCGGCCGCATCGAGCGGGAGTTCGTCCGGCATCAACGCGGCGACATCCGTGGGTTCCGGCACCCGGAAGTCCGGCGGCAGATTGCCGTCGAGCAGGCCGAGCCCCTTGAGTTCGGCGAGGCCAGGCAGATCCTTCAGCGACGGCAACCCGAAGTGCTGCAGGAACGCGTGCGTCGTCCCATAGGTCACCGGCTTGCCCGGCGCGCGCCGCCGGCCGCGCGGCCGGACCCACCCTGTTTCGAGGAGAGCATCAAGCGTGCCCTTGGACGTCGCGACGCCGCGGATCTCTTCGATCTCGGCCCGCGTCACCGGCTGGTGATAGGCGATGATGGCGAGCGTCTCCAGCGCGGCGCGCGAGAGCTTCCGTTCTTCCGTGGTATGCTTTTCGAGCAGGTAGGCGAGGTCGCCGGCCGTACGGAACGCCCACTTACCGCCGATCTCGACGAGCACGATGCCACGGCTCGCGTAGAACCCCTGTAGCTCGATGAGCAAGGCCCGGACGTCGTCGCCCGTCTTGAGGTAGCCGGCGAGTGCGGCTTCGTCGAGCGGCTCGGATGCCGCGAACAGGATCGCTTCGAGGACACGGAGCTTTTCGCGGCGATCGGCCGACGGCAGCGAGGCGACATTGGCCGGAAAGCCGCGCGCAGCTTCGCCCTGGGCGGACGAGACCGGCGCAAAGTCGTCCGCATCATGAGCGTCGAAGGACTCGTGCATCTCCGGCTCGCCCGGCGTGCGCATCACGATCCCGCGATCTGCCATCGCACGATCCCCCTTGCTTCGTCTGTTACGGGCCATGACGCACGATCGACCGGAACTCTACTAAGCCACACGTTCCCACGCGGTGCTGCCGCGCCGGCGAACGTAGAGCGGCGCGAACGGCGCCGCTTGCTGAACCTCGACGAAACCTTCCCGGGCGAGTTCGAGCGTCGCCCCGAACGAACTGGCGAGCACCGTGCGCAAGGCGTCCGGCGACGGCAGGTACTTGTCGAGGAAGCGTCCCAACTCCGTCCATTCTCCCTCGGTCGTGCCGACGAGGGTTTCGAGCCGGCTCCGCGCGTCCTTGATCGACCACACGGTCCGCGCCTTGACGACGTGCACGTGCTTGATCGTGCGCCGCCGCTGATCGGCATAGGCCTTGAGCAGGTCGTAAATCTCGGCCGTGTGCGACGTGGCGCGGATCGTTCGCATGCCTTCCGGCATGCCGCGCGCGAACACATGCACGCCGAGGCGATGGCGGTTCATCAGTTCGGCCGCCGCCTTGCGCATCGCTTCGAGCCGCATCAGGCGAAATGCAAGCCGCTTCGCCATCTCCTCGCCCGACACCTCGACCTCGTCGCCTTTCTCCTTCGGGAGCAGCAGGCGGGATTTGAGGAACGCGAGCCAGGCCGCCATGACGAGATAGTCAGCCGCCAATTCGAGCCGCAGCCGCGTCGCTTCGGAAATGAAAGCGAGGTACTGGTCGGCTAGTTCGAGCATTGAGATCTTGGCGAGGTCGACCTTGTGCAAGCGCGCCAGCGCCAGCAGCAGGTCGAGCGGGCCCTCGAAGCCGCCGACGTCGACGCGCAGCGCCTCGTCCTCGCCCGGACGGTCGTCCGCATCGGGCAAGTCCCAGGTCTGCATCATGGGCGCCGGTTCTTCGGCAGGCGCAGTCATCGACGGGTCTCGCCCCTCTCCACCTCACGACGACGGGTGGAAAACGTTACACTGATTCAACGGGCGAGGTTGCAGCAGCTTTGTCAACAGGTGAACCGGCCGTTGGCAGCAAGGCCGTAAGCGCCGCTTCAGCCTCGGCCGGATCGAACGGCCCGATCTGGCGGGTGATGGTCAGACACCGCTGGAAGCGCTCGGCAGCCCGTCCGTCGAGGAGCGGGACCGCGGCGGCGGCCTCCCGCATGGCCGATAGGTTGCCGCTGCACTCGAGCGCCACGTCGCACCCTGCTCCGATCGCTGCAGCAGCCCGTGCGCCGATCGACCCGCTGAGCGCCTTCATGCCGAGATCGTCGCTCATCAGGAAGCCGTCGAAGCCGAACTCCTCGCGGATCAGCCGGCCAATCACGATCGGCGACGTGGTGGCCGGGCCGGTCGGATCGATCGCCTCGTAGACGACGTGCGCCGTCATCGCCGCCGGCGCCCCGGCGAGATCGCGGAATGGGCGGAAATCGGTACGCTCGAGATCCTCGCGCGCCGTCTCCACGCGGGGCAATTCGAGATGGCTGTCGGCGCGCGCCCGCCCGTGGCCGGGGACGTGCTTGACCACCGGCACGACGCCACCGGCGATGTAGCCGGCCATCACGCTGCGCCCGAGCTCCGTAACGACTCCTGGCACCACCCCGTAGGCGCGATCACCGATCACGCCATGGGACCCGGGAACGGGGACGTCGAGCACCGGCGCGCAGTTCGTGTCGATGCCGAGGTCCCTCAGTTCGGCCGCGGTCAGCCGTGCGATGGACCACGCGGCGCGCAGCGCCCCGACCGGATCGACCGCATACCGCTCGCCAAAGAGCCGAGCCGCCGGCAGCTTGCGCCAGTGCGGCGGCCTCAACCGCTGCACCCGCCCACCCTCCTGGTCGATCAGGATAAGGACGTCCGGCGAGCCGATCGCGGTGCGGATCCCAGCGGTCAGCCGCCGGACTTGGTCGGGCGTCTCACAGTTGCGTGTGAACAGGATGGCACCGGCCGGTCGCTCGGTCGCCAGGAAGGCTGCCTCGTCATCACGAAGCTCTGGGCCCGACAGGCCGACGATGAGCGCGCGTCGCATGGCCGTCCCCTGGTGGGCTCAGAACGCCGTGACCCAGCAGCCCTGATAGCCGGCGGACTTCAACTGGTTGCAGAGCGCCAGCGCCCGGTCACGCGGCCCTGGCGGGCCCACGACCAAGCGATAGACGGTGCCGAGATTCCGCGAGCTCAAGTCGGCTTCCTGCACGTCCGGCACTTTGCCGCCGAGCACCGAACCGTACTGCTGCTGGAGATCGGCGAACAGCGACAGCGCCTCCATCCGGCTCTTCTGCGAGGCGAGCACGGCGACGAAACCGGTGGACTTGCGGGCCGGATCGGTCGGCGCAGCGGCGGCTGCAGCGCCTGCGCCGGCAGCCGTGGCCGCACCAGCGGCGCTGGCAGCAGTTTGCGGCGCCGGGGCACGCGGCTGTGCCGGGGGTTGAGCGGGCGACAGCACGACCGGCGCGGACTGCTGAGGTGCAGCGGCGCGCTTCGGCTCGGGCTGTGCGTCGGCTTCCGGCTCGGCGCGCGCGACGATTTGCGGACGAAGCGGCGCGACGGGGGCACGCGTCGCCGTCTGCTGAGCGAGCGGATCGATCTGCGACGGCGTCGTCGGACGCGGTCCACCACCCACCACCGTCAGTCCCGGCACCGCGGTCGTCGTGACGACTTGGGCCGGTGCCGCAGGCGGTCCCGAAGGCGGCGGCGCGGCCAAAGCGCCATCACGCGTGACGGGGATGACCTGAACGCGCCGCGCTCCGCCGGTGTCGTCGCCGGCCGGATCGGCGTCGCTCGGCAGCCGCTCCATCACCTTGCTTTCGGTGTTCGCGAACTTGCGTCCGCCCGGATCGGCGGGCTGCGTCTTGGCCGGCTGCGATGGCGCCTTCACGACCGGTGTTCCGCCTTTTGGCATCGGCGTCGCGAAGAACATCTTGTAGCCGTAGGCAAGCCCGCCCCCGAGACCGATCGCTCCGACGAGCGACAGGACGATCAGAAGCGCGCGACCGCGACCCTTGCGCGGCGGCTCTTCCTCTTCCTCCTCGTAAGGCTCGTCATCACCCTGATCGTAGGGCTGCAGCTTGCCTTCGTTCTGCTCGATCTGCTGATCGAAGCGCAGTTGATCGCTCGGATAACCGGAAGGGTGCCCCGGCCATGCCCGCTGGGCATCGCCGTGACCGAAATGCGGATCGCCGTCGGCCTGCGGCGCATAGTGGCCGAGATCATAGCCGCGCGGGTCCTGGCGCGGGTCGACATGACCGGGCCACTGATCGTACTGGCCGCCCCGCAAGTCGGGCTGCGCCTCCGGATAGGCGCGCGGAGCATGCTGCGGCGCCGGGTCATAGGTCGGCTGCTGCCGAACGTCGTGGAAGCCTTGGAGATCGGGACGCGCGGGCTGCCATCCGCGCGGATCGGCGGTCGGCCGATCGTAAGCGACCGGTTCCGCGACGGGATATTGGGCGCCGCGGGCCTGACCGTACTGGTCGTAGGCCGGCGTGTAAGCGGGTTCGGAGGGTGCCGGTCCACGCGCAGGTGGCGCGTAAGCAGGAGCCGCGTAGCGCGGATCTTCGGCATAGCCGTAGCCGGCCTGCCCGTAGGACTGCGCGGGCTGTTGCGGCGGCGCGTAGGACGCCCCGGTCGGCGGATAGGCATAACCGTCGTACGGGCGCTCGGGCGCGTAACCCGGATAGGCTTGCGGCTGCTGCGGTGGATAGTTGGAGGGCGCCGCAGCATCTTGCGGACCGTGAGCGCCGTGCGCACCCGGAGGCGGTACCGGACTTCTCGACCGTGCCATCCTCGATCCTTCACTCCAAGTGCCGCGCCGACGGGCGTCAGCGCATTTCCTCAGGTGCCTCCACACCCAAAATCCCGAGCCCCTGGGCGAGCACCAGCTTCGTTGCCGCCACGAGCGTCAGACGTGCCTCCGTCGTGGCCTTATCGTCGGGTCGAATGAAGCGCAATTGTGGCGACTCGTTCCCCCGCGTCCATTGTGTGTGGAACGCCGACGCAAGTTCGAAAAGGAAAAACGTCAAGCGGTGTGGCTCGCGGTCCCGCGCCGCGCCCTCGACCAGCCGCGGGAAGCGCGCGAGCTGTTTCACGATGTCGATTTCGCCCGCGTCGGCGAGCCGATCGAGCGGCCCGGTTCCCGCGAGCACGGCCGGCGTCACGATGCCCGGAAACGCGTCTTCGGCGTTGCGAAACACGGACGCCGTCCGCGCATGCGCGTACTGCACGTAGAACACCGGGTTGTCCTTCGACTGCTCGACCACTTTGGCAAGGTCGAAATCGAGCGGGGAGTCGTTCTTGCGCGTCAGCATCATGAAGCGCACCGGGTCGCGACCGACCTCGTCGACGACGTCCCTCAGCGCCACAAAGGTGCCGGCCCGCTTCGACATGCGAACGGGCTCGCCGTTCCGCAGCACCTTCACGAGCTGGCAGACGGGTGTCTCGTAGTCCGCAGCGCCATCCGACAGCGCCTTCACCACCGCCTTGATGCGCGGGATGTAGCCGACGTGGTCGGCACCCAGCACGTTGAGGTAATGGTCGAAGCCGCGGCTGAGCTTGTCATAGTGGTAGGCGACGTCGCCGGCGAAGTACGTGTAAGTGCCATCCGACTTCATCAGCGCGCGATCCATGTCGTCGCCGAACTCGGTCGAGCGGAAGAGCGTCTGTTCGCGGTCCTCCCAGTCGTCCTCGTCGTGACCCTTGGGACGCGGCAGCCGACCCTGGAAGATCAGCCCGCGGTCGGCGAGACGTGCGATCGCCTCCTTGACGAGGTCACGACCTTCCGTCAGCGACCTCTCCGAGAAGAAGACGTCATGGTGGACGTTAAGGGCCGCGAGGTCTTCCTTGATCTGAGCGAGCAGCGCCGAAATCGCAGCCTGCCTCGTCACGGGTAGCCATTCGGCTTCGGACTTATCCAGAAGCGACTTGCCATGCGTGCGGGCCAGCGCCTCACCGATCGGTTTCAGGTAATCGCCCGGATAGAGCCCTTCAGGGATCTCGCCGATGTTTTCCCCCAGCGCCTCGCGGTAGCGCAGGAATGCCGAGCGGCCGAGTTTGTCGACCTGTGCGCCGGCATCGTTGATGTAGTATTCGCGCGTGACGTCGTAACCGGCGAACGCCAGCAGATTGGCCAGCGTGTCGCCGAACACTGCGCCGCGGCAGTGGCCGACGTGCATGGGGCCGGTGGGGTTCGCGGACACGTACTCGATGTCGACGCGGCGCCCCAGTCCGAGGGCGACCCGTCCGTAATCGCGACCGAGCGCCAGCAGCGTGCGCAGGAATGCGTGCCAGTAAGCCGGTGTGAACGTGATGTTGAGGAAGCCCGGGCCCGCCACTTCGACGCGGGAAAACTCCGACGTGCCTTCGAGCTTGCTGCGGATCGCATCGGCGATGTCGCGCGGCTTCATCCGCGCCGGCTTGGCGAGCACCATCGCAGCGTTCGAGGCAATGTCGCCATGCGCCGCGTCGCGCGGCTCCTGCGTTTCGACGGCTGGCGTCGGCAGGTCGGAAGGCAGCCGTCCTTCGGTTTTCAGTTCCTCGATCGCGGCGCCGATCCGCTGCGCGACATCCTGGAAAACGTTCATCGGGTCCTCGACCGCAGAGCGGCGCAGCCGGGCCGGCTGCGTGGCAGGCGGCTAACGCAATTCCGGGGTAGCGTCAAACAGCCGGCGGTGCTCGGCTATGGCGTAGCGGTCCGTCATGCCGGCGACGAAGTCAGCGATCACCCGAGCGCGCCGACGCTCGTCGGCCGCCGCCGCCGCAGCCGCGGACCAGGCGTCCGGCATCAACGCCGGCTGCGACCGATACCGCTCGAACAGGTCGCCGACGACGCCTTCCGCTGCCGTCATCACGCGCTCGACGCGCGGGTGCCTGTAGAGCCTGACGGTCAGGAAGCTCTTCAGTTCGCGTAGCCCTGTCACGACCCGGTCAGAGAAGGCGACGACCGGATCCCGAGCCGCCCGGATATCGTCCGCCGTGCTTGGAGCGAGGCTGTCGATCCGCCGACCGCTCTCGGTCACCTGATCCGCGATCAACTCGGTAATGAGCCGGCGCGTGACCGCGTAGATGCGCCGGTGAGCATCCGGCGCCGCCCGTGTCGCGACGTCGGCGATCATAGGGGCGAGCAGTGGGACGGCTGCCAAGTCTTCGATGCTTACAAGCCCGGCTCTCAACCCGTCGTCGATGTCGTGCGTGTGCCAGGCGATATCGTCGGCGAGTGCGGCGACCTGCGCTTCGGCGGACGGCTGGCGATCGAGCTCGAGCGGAAAGCGGGCATCGAACCCGGCGAGTGCGTGGACCAACGTTCGATCGCCGGCGGCCGTCCCCCAAGCCGGCGGACCGTTGTGCTTCACCAGGCCCTCGAGCGTCTCCCAGGAGAGGTTCAAGCCGTCGAAAGCGAGATACTTTCGCTCGAGCCGCGTCACCAGACGGAAGCTCTGCACGTTATGATCGAAGCCGCCGAACGGCGCCATCAATCGGTCGATGCACCGCTCGCCCGCATGTCCGAACGGCGGGTGACCGAGATCGTGCGCGAGCGCCAGCGCCTCGGCGAGGTCTTCGTCGAGGCGAAGCTGGCGCGCGACCGTTCGGGCGATCTGCGCCACCTCGAGGCTATGCGTGAGGCGCGTCCGGTAGTGGTCGCCCTCGTGATAGATGAACACCTGTGTTTTGTGCGTCAGCCGACGGAAGGCGGTCGCGTGGATCACCCGGTCGCGATCGCGCTGAAAGTCGTTCCGCGTCGGACAGGCGGCCTCAGGATGAAGGCGACCGCGGCCCGGCTGGCGCGACGCCGCATAGCGGGCCGGCGCCCGCTCGCCCGGCGCCAACGGTTCCCGACGGTCCGCGCCACCCTGCTCCTTTGCCGGCACCCTCGCCTCCTCAGTGCTTGGAACACCGAATTCCGCACCCCATGTTCCCTTGCCGCGAACGCCTCCCCCGTGCAAGGTGCCGGCGGATCGAGGGCGTGGACGGCCCATCGGAGACCATCATGAGCGAGATGCCCGTCAAGCTGACCGAGCGTGCGGCCCATCGGATCGCGGAGATCGCGGCCGGCGAAGGCGCGGCCCCGGTGATGCGCCTCAGCGTCGAGGGCGGTGGATGTTCGGGATTTCAGTACAAGTTCGACCTGCCGTCGGAGCCGGCGGCCGACGATACGATCGTGGAAGCGGGGCCGGCGAAGCTCGTCGTCGACGCCGTGTCGCTGCCCTACCTGCTCGGCGCGGAAGTCGACTTCGTGGACGACCTCATCGGATCGTCGTTCAAGGTCCAGAACCCCAACGCGACGGCGTCGTGCGGTTGCGGCACCAGTTTCGCGCTCTGACGGTTTTGCCGGGCGCCGGCCGTCTACGCCCCGAGTTCCAGATACATGACGACCGCCACGCAGACGGCGTAAACGACGGGGAATGCCGCGACGGGTCCAGCCAGTTCCGGCTTGCCGAACCTCACGAGCAGCCAGCCGAGAAACCCACTGATGGCCGGTCCCAGCCAGACGAAGACCAGCGGCGCGTGCATCATGCTGCTCGACGACGGGCCAGCCTGATACCCCGCTGCCCAGTACAGGGCAGGTTCGATCCAAGGCAGGAGTTGTGGCCACGCGAAGACGGCGACCAGCGTGAACGAAAGGTTCGCGGCGACCAGCGTGTGCACCACGCTATGCCGCTGAGCCGTCGTCCGCTGGTAAAGGCCAGAACTCACGGTTTCGATCTCCTTGATATCTAATTTATCGCAAGTGATCTGCCAGCTCGTTGAGAAAACCCATCAAATTGCAGCGATCCGGGGGGCGCCGCGGCGATGAAGATTGCGACTTGGAATATCAATGGCGTGAAAGCGCGGATCGATGCCCTGACAACCTGGCTGAAGGAAGCCGGACCCGACGTCGTCTGCCTTCAGGAGATCAAGTCGGTCGATGAGGGCTTCCCCTTGGACGCCGTCGCTGCCGCCGGCTACCAGGCGGCCGTCCACGGACAAAAGGGCTTCAACGGCGTCGCGATCCTGGCCAAGCGTCCGATCGAGGATGTGCAGCGGGGGTTGCCCGGGGATCCGGAAGATGCCCAGGCCCGCTACATCGAAGCGACCCTGTCGGGAGATCACGGCCGAGCCGTGCGGGTCGCTGGCCTTTACCTGCCGAACGGGAACCCCATCGGTACGGAGAAATTCACGTACAAGTTGGCATGGATGGAGCGCCTGAGCCGAAGAGCCAAGGACCTATTGGCGCTGGAGATGCCGGTCGTCCTCGCCGGCGACTTCAACGTGATTCCCGAGCCCAAGGACGCCCGTAACCCGGCCAACTGGGCGTCCGACGCTCTTTTCCAACCCGGGAGCCGAGCCGCCCTGCGCGCCCTGGTCGCGCAGGGTTGGACGGATGCCGTCCGCGCCACCATGCCGGGGGCCGACGTCTACACCTTCTGGGATTATCAGGCCGGCGCCTTCCAGAAGAACGACGGCATTCGGATCGACCACCTGCTGCTGTCCCCAGAAGCGGCGGACCGCATCACGGCGGTGGGGATCGATCGCCACGTGCGCGGCTGGGAGAAGCCGTCGGACCACGTCCCCGTCTGGGTCGATCTCGAAGTCTGAGGCCTCAGGGCGCGCGATTGCCGACGTCGAGCAGTGTGGGCGCGGCGCTCGCATTGCCGACCGGTGCCACGGCGGACGCGGCATTGGCTTCCGGCCGGGAGACGGCCAGTTCACCATTGGCGATCGGGAGACCGGCGTCTCCGCCACCGCGGCGCGGACCGGGGACAGGCACGATACGGCCGTCATCGCAGGTCCGCGTGGCCGTCGGCCAGAGCCCGGGGCCCGCCTCGGGCTCGGCATCGCGGCCGTACTTGCGGCGCCACTCCGCCACCACCTGACGCGCCTCCTTGCGCTGGCCTTCCGTCACGCCGCAGTAGATGCGCTGATAGATATCCTCGATCCAGATCCGCTCTGTTCCGGGGGCCGCCTCGACGGCGAGCGTCGCGAGCGCCAGCGCCCGCTCCGGGCTCGCCGTCACGTGCTTGCCGCGGAAGTGCATGTCCGCGAAAAACGCCTGCGCACCGGGGTGCCCGCGTTGCGTCAGGACGGAGAACCAGTGCACGGCGCGACGCACGTCCGGCGCGATGCCGTCACCCGTCAGGAACAGTTTGGCGAGTTCGAATTGCGCGTCCTCGTCGGCGAAGAACGTCGCCGCGTGGTGGAGATAATGCGCCGCGCGCTCTAGGTCCGGTCTGAGGCCGATTTCGGCCACGCCGTGACGCAGGTAACCCGCCAGTGCGACGAGTGACTTCGCTACGAACGGCGCGCGCTGATCGTCGTCCGGGTCGATATCGGCGTTGGCGTCGGCGATGCGCTGGTGCAGCATGTACGCCTTCGCGTGATCCGTCATCGGATGGCTGTTATCGCCGTAGAGACGCGCGAGATAGAACTGAGCGAGGAAGGCATCGCGCCCCGAGCCGGCCGCTGCCGTCTCAAGAGGTCCGATCGCCGCCGCGAAGTTTCCAACCCGATAGGACTTCAGTCCTTGTTCGAGCGCCGCCTGCGTCGGCGACGTCGCGGTCTTCCCACTCGCACCGGCGACAGCCGACATGAGCATCGCGACCAAAACAAACACGAGCGCCCGCTCGAGCATCCGCATCCTGTGTCCTCATGCGAGGTGGCAGACGGATTCACGCCGCCACCGTCAACGGCCGAAGCCCGATCCCGCCGCCCACGGCGGACCTCTCGCGCGGCCCGTTGCTCAGCGTGGGAAGTGCCCATCCCTTTGTGGCTCAAAATAGGCACCCCCAGGCCACTCGCGTGGTGTTTCGGTCACAGATTCACGGCTGGTTAGCGGCGTTTCCAAGCCGCGCCCTCCAAGGCTCGACAGCTAAACTTGTTGGCACCCCCTTAAGCCGACTTAAGGGGACCACGGAGTAAAAACGCATCGTTCAAGTTCCACCCGAGTTCAGGGACGCCTCACCGGGCGATCGACTTGTATGTGCGTACTCTGTCCCTCGCGCCGGCTGCGCGCATCCGCCAATGATTTCGGCCTGCAAGGCACGCAAGCCGCTTGGTCGGGCCCCTTGTCGTCCGCTGGCGTCGGCGTCGAGAGCGTGGGGCCGACCCGCATCCTCACGATCGACGGGCTGCTGAGCGGGGTGAAGTGGGCGAGCACATCGCTGACCTACAGCTTCCCGACGAGCGCCTCGGCCTACGGGTACTCGGGAGAGGCCCAGAACGGCTTCGAAGGCATGAGCGCCATCCAGCAGGCGGCCATCGTCAAGGCGCTGGGCATGTTCTCGTCCGTGACCGGCCTCACGTTTACCCAGGCCGCCTCCGACGCAACGGGGACCCTGCGCTTCGCCCAGTCCAACGAACCCTCGACCGCCTGGGCCTACTACCCCGCGACGGAGGAGCAAGGCGGCGACGTCTGGTTCGGGCGTTCGAGCAATTGGTATGTGCAGCCGAGTGTCGGCACCTATGGCTTCCACACCATTCTGCACGAGCTTGGCCATGCGCTCGGGCTGAAGCACGGTCACGAAGTTGCCGGCGCCTTCCGCGCGCTCCCGGGCGCCGCCAACAGCATGCCCTTCACGGTCATGTCGTATGCTTCGTTCGCCGGCGCGAGCTTGTCCGGCGGCTACACGAACCAAAGCACGAGCTTCGCCCAGTCGGTGATGATGCACGACATCGCAGCGCTTCAGAGACTTTACGGCGCCAACTTCACTCATAACGCCGGCGACACGGTCTACCGCTGGGATCCGACCACCGGCGAGATGATCATCAACGGCGTCGGCCAGGGCGCGCCCGCCGGCAACCGCATCTTTGCAACCGTTTGGGACGGCAACGGCATCGATACCTACGATCTGTCGGCGTACGGCAGCAACGTCAGCATCAACCTTGCGCCGGGCAGCTGGAGCACGTTCTCGACCGACCAGCTCGCACGGCTCGACTCGAGCGGCAGCCGCATCGCCCCGGGCAACATCGCCAACGCCCTGCAGTTCCAAAAGGATGCCCGCTCACTGATCGAGAACGCGATCGGCGGCAGCGGCAACGACCGCATCATCGGCAACGTCGCCGACAATCGCCTGACCGGCAACGGCGGCAACGACACGCTCGAAGGCGGCGCCGGCAACGACACGCTTGCTGGCGGCGCGGGTGCGGACATGATGACCGGTGGCACCGGCTTCGACTGGGTGACCTATGAGGGGGCGGAGGCCGGCGTGACGCTCAACCTCGGGCGCACGGGCACCGGCGGCGACGCAGCCGGCGACCGTTACGGGAGCATCGAGGGCTGGATCGGTTCGGCCCACGACGATGTCTGCATCGGCGGAAATTCGTCCGAGTGCCTGATGGGCGGAGCCGGTAACGACATGATCGAAGGCGGCACCGGCAATGACACGCTCATCGGCGGCACTGGTAACGACACGCTGCTGGGTGGCAATGGTCGCGACCAGCTGACCGGTGGCGATGGCAGCGACACGTTCCGCTTCGACCGCGGACCCGAAACCGGTCGTACCGTGACGACCCGGGACGTCATCGCCGACTTCCTGCAAGGCACCGATCGGATCGACCTTTCACGCATCGATGCCAACACCCGCGTCGCCACCGACCAGGCCTTCACCTTCGACGAAACGGTCCTCGCGCGATTGACGGCACCGGGTCAGCTCGTGTTCCGCCACGAACTGATCGGCGGGGTCGAACACACGCTCGTCGCCGGTAACGTCGACATGAACCTCGCGGCGGATTTCGAGTTCGCGCTGCTCGGGCGCTACGATCTCAAGGCGACCGACTTCATCCTCTGACGGTCGCTGCGCCCCTCGCTGGCCGCAATCGCCTGCAAGGTTGAGCGGGAACAGCGATCTTGCGGACATCGATGCGGCTCGTGGCCTCACTGATCGCCGTCACGACGGCGATCTCGCTCTATATCGCGTCCCCGCTCCTCGCGGCCTGGACCTTGCGCCAAGACATTCGCCGTGGCGACACCGCCGCCGTCGAGCGTCGCGTGGATTGGCCGCGTGTCCGCGCGAGCCTGAAGACCGCCCTCAAATCAGAAACGCAAACGGCGGCGATGCTCGAAGCCGAAGCCAAGGGGCGAACGAAGCCGTCGCTCTGGCAGCGTGTGAAGCTCGGCTTCGGTGCCGGCATGATCGAACGCTACGTGGAGACGACCTTCACCCCGAGCGGCGTGATCACGGCTTACGCGGCAAAGACGAAAGCCGACGCACTTTTAGGTCGCCCCGACGAAAGCGCCGAGCCGCTGACCTCCCGCGTCCTCGCCTTTCTCCGCAGGATCGAGCGCATCGAGCATCCGTCGGTCGGCCGCTTCATCATAACTGTCCGTGACCAGACGGTCACCGGCCGCCTCTACGTCGGCGACCTGCAGCTCCAGAACCTCGAATGGCGGCTCGTCGATCTCGCCATCCTGCAAGCGCCGCCGCCAGGCAACGACGCCTCTTCGCTGGCCGCCAGCGTACCGCGGTGACGGCGAGCGGCGTCAGGCCTCTATCCGCTTGAGCGCCGCTTCGAGCTTGGCAAGCTTCGCCGTTCCGTCCGCGACGCGCTCGCGATTGAGTTCCACAACGTGATCGGGGCTCTTTTCTACGTTCGCCGGATTGGCGAGCCAGCCCGCGGCCTTGTCGCGATCCGAACGCGTCTTCTCGATTTCGCGCGCGAGGCGCTTGCGCTCCGCCGCCATGTCGATGATCCCTTCGAGCGGCAGCGCGGCCGTCGCATCGCCGACCATCACGATCGCCGCTTTCGAGGGCGGCTGGTCGGCGAAGGTCACGCCGTCGAGGCGCGCGAGCCGCACGATCTCGTCGTAATGGTGCCCGACGCGGGTCCGCGCGTCCGCACTGTCGCCGCCCGAAAGCACCAGCGGGATCTTGGCGCCCGCCGGCACGTTCATCTCGGTACGGACGGAACGCACCTCGCTGACGAGTTGCACGACCCAGCCGATCTCCGCGTCTGCCGCAGCGTCCGCGAGTCTCTCGTGACGCGGCCACTCGGAGAGCGCCAGCAGGCCCGCCCGCGGCGTCGCATGCTCGGCCATCCGCTGCCAAAGCTCTTCGGTGATGAAGGGCATGAAGGGATGCAGTAGCTTCAGGATTTCGTCGAGCACCCACGCGACCATCGCGCGGGTCTCCGCCTTGGCCTCGGCCTCGTCTCCCGACAGGATCGGTTTCGCGAGCTCCAGGTACCAGTCGCAGAAGACACCCCACACGAATTCGTAGACCGCGCCCGCCGCATCGTTGAAGCGATAAGCTTCGAGCGCTTCGGTAACTGTCCGCGTCGTGCGTTCGGTCTCGCCGGCGATCCAGCGATTGAGCGTTTGCCGGCACGCGCGTGGATCGAAGCCGTCGCGGCGCACACACTCGTTCATTTCCGCGAACCGCGCCGCATTCCAGAGCTTGGTCGCGAAGTTGCGATAGCCCTCGATGCGCTTGACCGAGAACTTCACGTCCGAGCCCTGGCTCGCCATCGCCGCCATCGTGAAGCGGAGCGCGTCGGCGCCGAACTGGTCGATCATCGTCAGCGGATCGACGACGTTGCCCTTCGACTTCGACATCTTTTGGCCCTTCTCGTCGCGGACGAGGCCGTGGATGTAGACGTCGTGGAACGGCACGCGCTCCATGAACTGGCAGCCCATCATCATCATGCGGGCGACCCAGAAGAAGATGATGTCGAAGCCCGTGACGAGCGCACTCGTCGGGTAGTAGCGCGCGAGTTCCGGCGTCTTGTCCGGCCAGCCGAGGGTCGAGAACGGCCAGAGCGCCGACGAGAACCAGGTGTCGAGTACGTCGGGATCGCGCGTCAGCGCGACGTCGTCGCCGTAATGAGCGCGCGCAGCGGCCGTGGCTTCCGCCTCGTCGAGCGCCACGAACACGCGACCGTCCGGGCCGTACCAGGCCGGGATCTGGTGACCCCACCAGAGTTGTCGCGACACGCACCAGGGCTGGATATTCTCCAGCCAACGGAAATAATCGGCCGCGAACCGCTCCGGTACGAACTTGGTGCGCCCCTCACGGACAGCGGCCATGGCGGGCTTTGCGAGCGTTGCCGCGTCGACGTACCACTGGTCCGTGAGCCACGGCTCGATCGGCACATTCGAGCGGTCACCGTGCGGCACCATCTGCACATGCGGCTCGATCTTGGCGACGAGACTGGCAGCGTCGAGATCGGCGACGACGCGCTTGCGCGCCTCGAAGCGATCGAGACCGCGATAGGCGTCCCGAACGTTTTCGTTGAGCCGCGCGAATGCATCGAAGATGTTGATCGGCGCGACCAATTTGTCCGCATGCCGACGACCGACTTCGAAGTCGTTGAAGTCGTGGGCCGGCGTGATTTTCACCGCACCCGTCCCCTTCTCGGGGTCGGCGTAGTCGTCTGCGATGATCGGGATCTCGCGGCCCGTCAGCGGCAGCACGAGGCTGCGGCCGACCCAGGCGGCATAGCGCGGATGCTCGGGGTGAACGGCGACCGCGGTGTCGCCGAGCATCGTCTCTGGACGCGTGGTCGCGACCGTCAGGTAGGTGTCGGGATTGTCGGCGTCGTACGTCACGCCCGCGAGCGGATAGTTGAAGTAGTACATGTGCCCGCCCGGCTCGCGGTCGAGCAGCTTGCCGAGCCGCGCATGGTCGAGCGGCACGGCATTGCCGTCCTTGTCCTTCTCCCCGCGCGCCCACTTGAACGAGCCCTTGACCTCGATCTGTTCGACTTCGAGGTCGGAGATGGCGGTCTGGAACTTCGGGTCCCAGTTGACGAGCCGCTTGTCCTTGTAGATGAGCCCCGCGCGGTAAAGGTCGACGAACACCTTCAAGACCGCGCGCGACAGGCCTTCGTCCATCGTGAAGCGTTCGCGCGACCAGTCGCACGATGCGCCGAGCCGCTTCAGCTGATTGATGATCGTGCCGCCGCTTTCGGCCTTCCAGGCCCAGACCTTCTCGAGAAACTTCTCGCGACCGAGCGTGCGCCGGTCGGGCTGCTGGGTCTGCATCAACTGGCGCTCGACGACCATTTGGGTCGCGATGCCCGCGTGATCGGTTCCCGGCTGCCAGAGCACGTCGCGACCGCGCATCCGCTCGAAGCGGCAGAGGATGTCCTGCAGCGTGTTGTTGAGGGCGTGCCCCATGTGCAGCGAACCGGTGACGTTCGGCGGCGGGATCACGATGCAATAGGCAGGACTGCCGGCGCGCTCGGGCCGGCCGGCGCGGAACGCTTCGGCGGCTTCCCAGGCGGCGTGGATGCGCTGCTCGACGTCGGCGGGGTCGAAGGTCTTTTCGAGCATCTCAGGGCTTTTTGCTGGCTTATGTGAACGTGCGCGCGTGGTACGCCCGGCCGGGCAAGCCGTCAACGCACAGGCGGCCGGTGACCAGCGTCCGACGGCACGGGAGCGCGATCAGACGCGGCCCGTGACGGCCGAGAATGGGCGGAACCGTACCCGATCAGGTCTTGTCGGGCGCCGTCTTCTTGAGTTGCTCGGCGACCTCGACGCGCAGCGCCTTTTCGACGATGCGGGGCATGTTTTCGTCGAGCCAGGTCCGCAGCATCGGGCGGAGGAGTTCGACGACCGTGTCCTCGAGTGTGCGCATGGCCATGCCCGGGACAGGCGCCGGTGGCAGGACCGTCGCTGCCACGGCGAGCGGCTGGGGCGCCGGCGCCGGCTTCACGGGCTCGAGCGCGGTCGACGGCGGCGCCGCGGGCCGCGGGGCGGGCGCGGCGACGGGCGCCGGGGCAACCGGAGCCGCAGACGGCTGGGGGGAAGCCGGCACTGCGGCGGCGGGCGCCGGAGCAGCGGCAGGGGCGGCAGCGGCCGGTGCGGCAGCGGTCGGGGTCGGGGTCGGCGTGCTCGCCCTGGCGACGGGCGCAGCTGACGGCGCGGACACGGCTGCAGGCGCCGCCTGAGGCGGGCTCGCGGGTGCTTGAACCGGCGCAGGTACCGGCGGAACATAGGCCGACGGCGGCGCCGCGACGGGCTTCGACACCGCCGGGGCCGTCGCTTCGCGCGGCTCTGGTGTCGCCGTGACCGTTTGCGGCCGCAAGGCCGGCGCGGCGACCTGCGGTGGGAGCGGCGGCTGCGGAGCCGCCGGAAGCGGCGCCGCCACCGCGCCACCGGAGCCGGCAGCGGTGGGTGTCACGCGCTGAGCGGTTGGCGGAGGAGCTGCCGGAGGCTGATGGATCGGCGCCGACGGCGAAGCTGCCGCGGCCGGGGGAGCAGACGAGCTCGGCTGGCCTTTCGCCGCGTTGGCGATTTCACCGAGCAAGCGGCTCAACGGCTGCGACGCGGCGGGAGACGGTGCCGCGGCGGGGAGCGGCGACGGAACGAGAGGAGCCGGCGCCTGAGGGGCGGGTGCTGCCGCGGCAGGATACGCCGCGGGAGCCGGCGCGGTGGACGCCGGAGCTGGCGACGGTGCGGGCGGGGCGCCCGGCATCAGGCGCGGCTCGGCAGCCGGCTTCATCAGCGGATCGTCGGGACGGCGCGGAACGAACAATCCGAAATCGGCATTCGGCTTCGCGGCGGGCGGAGCTTTCGGAGCGGGCGGCAGCGGCGCGCCGAGTTCGCTTTTCGGATCCTTGCCCGGCAGCGGGGCGCGACCCGCCTCGGCGGCAGGTTTCGTGAGGTTGGGAGATGAAGCAGGCGGCAGCGGCGGACCCTTCTGCGCCGGTGCGGGTGTGGCGGCCGCCGGAGAGTTCGCGGACATCGGTGCGACGGGGCGCGAACCTGGCGGTTCCTCGGCGATGATCTGGCGGATCGACGCCAGGATCTCTTCCATCGACGGCTCGCCCGCCCGCTCCACCTTCTGCATCGTACCCTCGTTCCAGCCGCTCGACGCCCTGCCTGCGCTGTCGCTCGTCTCGTAGCGCGATCCGGCGTGCGCGTGCAAACGGTTATCCCCGACCGCGCATCATGCCGAGCAGACGGGGTGAGCGCGGTCCCGCACCGTCAAGGGACGGTGTGACTTCGGCAGGGATAAGGCGGGTTGGAAAAGCGCGGGGAAGCCCCCGCGCGATCATTTGCGCGGCTTGTCGGCCGGCGGCGGCGGTGCAATCACTTCCTGCCGCCCGTCGGCGTGCGTGATCGAGATGCCGAACCACTTGCGGCGCACTTCTTCGTAATGGATCTCGGGATCGTACACCGCGTTGGTGACGCCCAGTTCCTGCACGTTGAGACGGCCGACCTGCCCGAGCAGCGTGTAGGCGCTGACGACGAGGTCGCGCTTCGTGGTGACCAGCGTCACCTCGCTGTTCAGCAATTCCTGTTCGGCGTTGAGCACGTCGAGGATGGTCCGCTGGCCGACCTTCTCTTCCTCGCGGACACCGGCGAGCGCCGTGCGGTTTGCGGCGACCTGCGCCTGATCGGACTCGAGCTGCGCACGAGCCGCCTGGAACCGCGACCACGCGGCCGTGACCGACGCAACGGTCTCGCTGCGGGCCTGCTCGATCTCCTGGATGCGGCTGACGTGCGTGTGCTTCGACTGACGGACACGCGCGCGCACCTCGCCACCTTCGTAGATCGGCACGGTGACGCGACCCTGCACGGTGGTCGATTCAGATTCGTCGACGACCGGGCTCGTGTCGAAGCGATTGGCGTAGGCGGCTTCGACGGTCACGGTCGGCAGCAACTCGCCGCGGATGCGATCCACGGTGTGGCGGGCGGCCTGCTCACGATAGAGCGCAGCAATCACGTTCGGGTTGTCGCGAGACGCGATCGCGATGGCGTCGTCGAGAGACTTCGGCATCACCGCCATCGGCAGCGCAGGCTCGATGACGCTCGTCGGCGGCGTGCCGACCGTGCGCTCGAAGGCGGCGCGGCTTGCCCGCAGGTTGGCGCGGGCGAGATCGAGCGCCGAAACCGAGCCGGCGCGCCGCGCCGTCGCCTGAGCGACGTCCGTTCGCGTGACTTCGCCGACGTTGAAGCGATCTTGCGTCGCCTTCAATTCGCGCGACAGCACCGTCACGTTGTTTTCGCGCAGCCGCACGATCGCCTGATCGCGTACCACGTCGACATAGGAGGTGACGGCATCGAGCAGAACCTGGCTCTCGATGCTGCGGAGTGTTTCGCGACCGGCGCGCACCGTCGCCTCGGCTTCACGAACCTGAGCCGTCGTGCGGAAGCCGCTGAAGATCGGCTGCACCGCGGTGATATTGTAGCCCTTCGGGTTCGATCGGCCGTTGGTGCCGCCCGCCGGCCGGGTCTCGGAGCGCTGGTAGCCCACATCCGCCGACGCGTTGATGTCGGGGCGATAACCGGAGTTGGCACGGGCGACTTCTTCGTCGGTGGCGCGCAGACGTGCGCGCTCCGCATCGAGTCGCGGGTTGTATTTATAAGCCTTGGAAAGGGCCTGATTCAGCGACTCAGCGCTGGCGACACCTGGCACCGTGGCCGTGAAGACCGCAAGCGCCACGATGGACGCGGCGCGGCGCAGCTCAGCGGAATATCGACGTAGCAAAAGGTCGAGGCTCATTCGCTTGCGTCCTAACGCCTGGGTCATCTTCGACTTCGCCGTCGCGATGGCAAAACGCTATCCGGTACGCAGGCACAGCCAATTCGTCAGCGGACTTACTAAGAAACGGAAATCCTTACGTGACGCTTAACTCTTACGTGATCGCGCGACCAAGCAGAAGAGCTAGACGTTGCCCCCCGTAGCTTCGTCCGGCGCCGTGGCGCGCGATCAACACTAGCCATCGCTTGGAGGCACTAAGCAACGATTCGCTGACACACCGTGAGTTGCTTTTCGCACACACGACGTGCCCCTCCTAATTCGCTGTCAAGTCCTTCAACCGGAAAGACTTCTTATCTTCTAGCGAAAGCAATTCGTCCGCAGGCCCTGCCCGGGACCCACAGCGGAGCGGATCTCTGTGGTAATGGTCAGAAGACGAAGGCCGGGGCCTTCTCAAAGCCGGGAAGAACCGGGAGCCCGGCCTCGAACGCGGTTCGGCGATCGAAGTGTCCGCCGATCCGACGCCAAACCGTTGCCCGGCCGACGCCGTCCGCTGTCACGACGGTCGCAAGTCGCCCGCCGTCCTTGAGCTGGTCGAGGAGGCTCGCCGGCACGTCGCTGACCGCACCGGCGATCAGAATGGCGTCGTAAGGGCCTTCGCTCGGATAGCCGCGGGTGAGGTCGCCGGTGATCACCGCGACGTTGTCGATCCCACTCTCGGCGAGCGCTTCGCCGGCGCGGGTGACGACGGCCGCATCGCTTTCCACAGCCACCACCGTCTGCGCGATCTTGGACAGTATCGCCGCCGAGTAGCCCGAGCCGCCGCCGACATCGAGGACGACGTCGCGGTCGCCGATCTCGAGTAGCTGGATCAGCTTGGCGAGGGTGCGCGGCGCCATCAGCCAGCGCGCCGCCTTCTGACCGGCCGTTGCGAGCGGCACGTTCTCGTCCATGTAGGCGACGGAGCGGCGATCGGCCGGCAGGAAGACCTCGCGCGGCACCTCGAGCATGGCGCGGATGATGCGGCGGTCGGTGACGTCGCTCGGCCGCACCTGGCTTTCCACCATGTTCTTGCGTTGCAGGACATAGTCGACGTGCATGGAGCTTCCCCGCGGCTTGAAGGCGGCGCGGATCATAACCGAACTGCGAGCCCCGAACCAGCCGGGCACCGGGCCGCATCCCCCTGTATTGGACCCGACTTTTGTTGCCATCCGGGGGGCGATTTGCTATCGAGCCCCCTCACCTCCGACGAGACGACCAAGGCCACGTGGCGGAGTGGTGACGCAGCGGACTGCAAATCCGCGTACCCCGGTTCAATTCCGGGCGTGGCCTCCAAACTCTCCGTAATGCGGTCAGCGAGCTGCTGCGGAACGCCGCTTTGGGCGGTGCCGGCCGATCGGGGTGGCTTGCCTGCAACGTGAAGACTTGGTCTCTTCGACGCCGCGAAGCGGGGGGAGCGAGTGTCGAGCAATCGGGGCAATGCCACGCGTGCCGTCCTGTGGATGCTCGGTGCGGCCGCCGGATCGACCGCGTTCGCGATCATCGGCCGGGAAGCCTCGCGGTACATGCCGCTCGGGCAGCTGGTGTTCTGGCGCAGCGCGTTCGCGCTGCCGATCGTGGTCGCGATCACGCTCTCGTTCGGCGGCGGGCTTGCCGCGTTGAAGACGCAGCGGTTCGGTCTCCACATCGCCCGCAACCTCGTCCACTTCGCCGGTCAGTACTGCTGGCTCTACGCCGTCAGCATCGTGCCCCTCGCCTTCCTGTTCGCCATCGAATTCACGTCACCCTTGTGGATCGTCCTGTTCGGACCTCTCCTGCTCGGCGAGCGCGTGACCTCGGCGCGGCTGATCGCGGCGGCCGTCGGCTTCACGGGCGTCTTCGTCATCGTCAGGCCGGATACGGTGCCGCTCAACACGGGGACGCTGGCTGCGTTCGGCGCGGCGATTTCACTCGCGCTCTCTGTCATCGCCATCAAGCGACTGACGTCGACGGAGCGGCCGCTGCAGATCCTCTTCTATATGAGCGGCCTGCACACCGTGTTCGCCTTCCTCATGCTCAAAGGGGACGTCGAGATCCCCTCGGGCATCGGCGGCGCACTGGCTGCCCTGCTCGCGGTCACCGGCCTCGTCGTTCACTACTGCATGAGCCGAGCCTACGCGCTCGGCGACGCCTTGCTGGTGACGCCGGTCGACTTCGTGCGCCTGCCGCTCATCGCGGTGGTCGGCGCGATGTTCTACGGGGAAGAACTCGATCTCGTATTCGTGGTCGGGGCGCTGCTGATCGTCTTCGCCAACTGGTGGAACCTCCGCAGCGCCGCGCAGGGCGGGCCGCGATCTTAGCCGTTGCGCCGATGCCCATCGGGGCAGCAGACTGGATCGCGCTTGGGCACTCGTCGTCGGAGAGCCTCGCAATCGCGCGCCGCACGCGCTCGCGGAACCGGCATGGCACTTGCGTGCACCTCGTGGCAGCCTGCTCCGGAGTACACCATGACCCTCAAGACCCTGATCGGCGCGATCGCTCTCCTCGGTGAAGAGATGCGCCCGAGCGCCGGCCCCGTCGACATCGTCGTCGACGGCAAGACCATTCGGGAGATCCGCCCGAGCGGCGCGGTGGCTCCGGAAGGGCAGGCGATCGACATGCGCGACCGCCTCGTCACCGCTGGCCTCATCAACTGTCACCATCACAGCCACGAGGGCTTCTACAAGGGCCGCAAGGACAACCTGCCGCTCGAGCTTTGGATGAACTACGTGCGGCCGCTGAAGCCCATCGATTACACGCCGCGCGACGTCTACCTCAGGACGATGATCGGGGCGATCGAGGCGGTCCGCAGCGGAACGACTCTCCTCTGCGACGACATGAACGTCAGCCCGCGGATCCGCGAGGACCACGTTGACGCGGTGTTCCAGGCCTACGAGGACATCGGCATCCGCGCCCATGTCGGCATCACGCTGTTCGACAAACCGTTCTTCCGCGCGGTGCCGTTCGTCGATGAGGAATTCCCGCCCGAACTCCTGAAATCCCTCGACAGCACGTCGATGTATTCCTCCGACCAACTGCTCGCCTTCGTGAAGGGGCTCGCCCGCAAGCATCATCCGAAGCAGAAGCGGGTTGGCTACATGGCCGCTCCGTCGGCGCCTCAGCGGTGCACCGAAGGGTTCATCAAGGCGGTCCGCCAGTTCGCAGACGAATACGACCTGCCCGTCATGATGCACGTGCAGGAGACGCGCATGCAGGTGGTCACCGGCCACCTCTGGTACGGCTCGACGATGATCGAGTATCTCGACCGGATCGGCTTCATGAAGCCGAACACCCAGTTCATCCACGGCATCTGGCTGACCCCGCGCGAGATCGAAATCCTGGCGCGCACCGGCGTGACGATCCAGCACAACCCGCCCTCGAACCTCAAAGTCGGCTCGGGCCTCGCGCCGATCCGGGCCCTCATCGATGCCGGGGTGAACATCAGCCTCGGAACCGATGGCTGCGGCTCGATCGAAGGCACCGATATGCAGAACTCGCTGTACCTTGCGGGGCTGCTGCAGAAGCTGCGCGGCGACCATACCACGTGGGTCGGGGCCTACGACGCCTTCCGCTTCGGCACGGTCGGCGGAGCGCGGGCGCTCGGACGCGCGAAAGACCTCGGCGCGGTGGAAGCCGGCCGCATCGCCGACCTTGCCGCCTACAAGATCAAGAGCATTCCGTTCACGCCCTACAACGACCCGATCAATCAGCTCGTCTACTCGGCGAGCCGGGCGGAAGTCGACATGGTCATGGTCGACGGCGACGTCGTTCTCGCCGACGGCAAGCTGACGCGCATCGACGAAGCGAAGATCATTTCCGAAATCCACGAGGCGCACGAGCGACTGGCGCCGCAATTGACCGAGTCCGAGAAGGACGTCGAGCGGCTGGCCGAGCCCTACGAGCGGATCTATCGCCGCTGTCTCTGCCACCCGATCGCGGCGGATACCTATCCGGCGCGCTTCTCACACTGAGGGCGCGAGCCGGCGGGCTTCCTTCTCGGCGCCCGCCGGCAAACGGCCTTCGGCGACGGCATGACAGGCCACGACGTGGCTGCCTGCCACGAGGACGTCGGCCGGCACCTCGGTGCGGCAACGCTCGTTGGCGAAAGGGCAGCGCGGATGGAAGCTGCAGCCCGACGGCGGCGATAAGGGGCTCGGCACCTCGCCGGCGAGCGCTTGGCGGGGCCGATCGTCGGCGTCGACGTCCGGCACGGTGTCGAGCAGCAGACGCGTATAGGGATGACGTGGGGCCGCGAGGATGTCGTCTTTCGGTCCCTGCTCGACGAGCCGGCCGAGGTACATCACGCCGATGCGATCCGCCATGTGCGCGACGACCGCGAGGTTGTGCGAGATGAGCAGGTAGGTGAGCTTCAGGCGGACCTGCAGATCGCGCATCAGATTTAGGATCTGGGCCTGCACCGAGACGTCGAGCGCGGAGGTCGGCTCGTCGGCGATCAGAAATTCGGGATCCGCCGACAAGGCACGGGCAATCGAAATGCGCTGGCGCTGGCCGCCCGAGAACTGGTGCGGCAGTTTGCTGCCGTCCTCAGCTCTGAGACCGACGAGGGAAAGCAGGTCGCCGACGCGTTTCTGGATCTCCGCCCGGCCCAGGCGTCCTTCGGTGCGCAGCGGCTCTGCCACGATGGAGGAAACCCGCCAGCGGGGATCGAGACTGGCGTAGGGGTCCTGGAAAATCATCTGTACCCGGCCGAGCAGCGCGCGACGGTCGTCCAGTCGCGCTCCGGCGAAATGGATCTCGCCCGACGACGGCGGCAGGATGCCCGCGAGGACGCGCGCGATCGTCGACTTGCCACAGCCCGACTCGCCGACGATGGCAAACGTGGTGCCGCGTGGGATGCTGAAGGAGACGCCATCGACGGCGCGGACAATGCGCCGGCCTTCGCCCGTGAACGCACGGGCGAGCCACGGCCTCGAAACGTCGTAGGTGCGGCCGAGGCCACGGACGTCGAGAAGCGGTGGTTCATCGATCTTCGGGGACATCATGGCGTCGCCGAGCCCTGATCGAGCCAGCAGGCCGTGCGGTGGAGGCCCGCAGTCGTGAGCTCGGGTCGGCGGGCGGAACAGGTGTCGATGCGATCGGGGCAGCGCGGATGGAAGGCACATCCCTCAGGCAGCGCGCCCGGGCGCGGCATCGCACCGTCGATCTGAGCGAGCCATTCCCGACGCCGACGCATGCTCGGGATCGCTGCGACGAGACCGCGGGTATACGGATGGCGTGGCGATTTCAGCACGGTTCGCGCGGGGCCCGTCTCGACCTGGCGGCCGGCATACATCACCGCGATGCGATCCGCCGTTTGAGCGATGACACCCATGTCGTGCGTCACCAGCATGACGGCCGTACCGTGCTCGCGGCAGAGGCGCTTGATGAGTTCGATCACCTGGGCCTGCACCGATACGTCGAGCGCGGTGGTCGGCTCGTCGGCGATGACGAGGCGGGGATCGCAGGCGAACGCGAGCGCCAGAACGACGCGCTGGCGCATGCCGCCCGAAAGCTGATGAGGATAGGCATCGAGCCGCTCGCGCGCCGCCGGGATGCCGACTTCCTGCAGCAGGCCGAGCGCGCGGGCGCGGGCGTCTGCTTCGGACATCTCCATGTGGGTGCGGATCGTCTGCGTGAGCTGGCGGCCGATCGTCATCACCGGATTGAGGCTCGTCAGAGGGTCCTGAAAGACGGCGCCGATGGCGCGGCCGCGTAACCGCCGCATCTCGGCTTCTGGCAGATCGTCGATGCGCTGCCCATCCAGAAAGATGCGCCCCGAGGCGAGACGCAGCGGCGGCTCCAGCAGGCCAAGGATCGCGGTCCCCGTCATCGACTTTCCGGCACCGGACTCGCCGACGACGCCGAGGATCTCCCCGCGTCCGATTTCGAGCGAGACGTCGGCCACAGCGATGGACGTGCCTTTCCGGCCGTCGATGGCGACGGTCAGAGACTCGACCGCGAGGACGCTCGTCATGTGGCGAGCCTCGGGTTCAGAGCGTCGCGCAGCCAGTCGCCGAGAACGTTGACGGCGAGCGACAGGACGACGAGCACGACGCCCGGCAGGATGGTAATCCACCAGTCGCCGGAGAACAGGAACTCGTTGCCGACGCGCACGAGCGAGCCGAGGGAGGGTTGCGTCGGCGGAATGCCGACGCCGAGGAAGGAAAGCGTCGCTTCGGTGAGGATGGCGAGCGCGAGGTTGATGGTGGCGATCACCAGCACCGGCCCGAGAACATTCGGCAGGATATGAGTGAGCAGTATGCGCAGCGCCCCGACCCCGGTGATGCGCGCGGCAAGCACATAGTCCTTGTCGCGCTCGATGAGCACGAGGCCGCGCACGGTGCGGGCGTACTGAACCCAATATGTGGCGGCGATGGCGAGGACGATGATCGAGACGGCGGCGCGCTCGTGCGTCGCACGGTCGACGAGCGTGCGCGACACGCCGTCGATCAACAGTGCGATGAGGATTGCCGGAAACGAGAGCTGCACGTCGGCGAGACGCATGATGACATTGCCGACGAGACCGCCGAAGTAGCCGGCGATCAGGCCGAGCGCGATGCCGACCACGGCTGCCACCGTCACGCTGGCAATGCCGACGAACATCGACAGGCGGAGCCCGTAAAGGATCGCCGACAGCAGGTCGCGACCCTGCGGATCGGTGCCAAGCAGATAGCGGTCGCCGAACAACCCGACGCTGCCGGGCGGCAGGCGCGCGTCGACGACGTTGGCGGTCGCCGGGTTCGTCGCGTCGACCGGGGCGATGAGTGGCGCGAAGACGGCGGCGAAGACGAGGAGGATCGTGACCAGCGCCGCGACCATGGCGAACGGCGACGTGCGAAAGGCGTGTGCGAGGTCACTGTCCCACCAGCGCGGGGGCGCAGCATCGGCCGCCACGACGGGACCCGGGACGTCGGTCATCCTCGGCCCTCGGAGAGTTGGCCGGCGCGCACCCGGGGATCGACGATGGCGTAGGCGATGTCGACGGCCAGATTGATGACGGCGAAGCAAAGGGCGATGAGGCAGAGGTAGGCGGCGAGCAGCGGCACGTCGGCGAACTGGATCGCCTGAATGACGAGGAGACCGAGGCCCGGCCACTGGAACACCGTTTCGACGATGATCGAGAAGGCGAAGATGTTGCCGAACTGCAGGCCGACGATGGTGATGACCGGGATCAGCGTGTTGCGCAGCGCGTGGTCGTAGTGGATCACGCGGGGTGGCAGGCCGCGGGCGCGGGCGAAGCGGATGTAGTCGGTCCGCATCACTTCGAGCATCTCGGCGCGGACGAGCCGCAGGATCAGCGCCATCTGGAAGAGCGCGAGCGTAACGGCGGGCAGCAGCAGAGCTTTCAGCCCACCGATCGACAGGAGCCCCGTCGTCCAGCCGCCGATGATGACGACGCTGCCGCGGCCGAACGACGGCAGCCAGCCGAGGGTCACCGAAAAGAGCAGGATCAGCACGATGCCGATCAGGAAAGTCGGCAGTGCGACGCCGAGAAGGGACGCCACGAGGATCAGGCGAGCTGCCAGGGACTTACGATGGAGCGCGGTGAAGATGCCGGCCGGGATGCCGATGGCAAGCGCGATCAGCATCGCGGCGAGGCTCAGTTCGAGCGTCGCCGGCAGACGTTCCAGCAGGAGCTGGCGCACCGGCAGAGCGAACCGGTAGGAGACGCCGAGATCGCCCTGCACGACGCCCGCCAGGAAGCGGAAGAATTGCAGGACGACCGGATCGTCGAGGCCGAGCGAGCGCCGCATCGCCTCGCGGTCGGCCAGGGACGCGGCCTGGCCGACCATGTTATTGACGGGATCGCCGACATAGCGGAACAGCGTGAAGGCGACGAGCACCGCGACGAGCAGCACCAGTAGCGTCTGCAAGAGACGGCTCAGGATGAAGCTGCCCATCGCGGTGACCCGTCAGGCGATCGCGCTCAATCTACCTTCACCCACTTGAGCTCGAGGCTGTCGTCATTTCGCAGGACGACGGAAACGCCCTTGCGCACGGCCCAGGCGAGACCGGCCTGGTGGAGCGGGATGTGGCCGATGTCTTCCTTGTGCAGCTTGAGCGCTTCGGAGATGAGGGCCTGACGCTTCGCCTGATCGACTTCGACCTCGATCTTCGCCGTCAGCTCGTCGATCTTCGGATTGGAGTAGGAGCCGACGTTGTACGTTCCGATCTTGTCCTTCGGCGTGTGGATGACGTCCTGCAGGGTCGAGTGCGCGTCGTAGCTCAGCGGCTGCCAGCCGAGCAGCGAGAACGTCTGGGTCCGTGCCAGGATTTTCTCGAAGTACTTCGTGCGGGTCTGAGCGAGCAGCTTCACCGTGATGCCGACGCGCGCCAGCATGCCGACGACGGCCTGACAGATCTTCTCGTCGTTGACGTAGCGATCGTTCGGGCAGTCCATGCCGATCTCGAAACCCTGAGGATAGCCGGCTTCGGCCAACAGCTTCTTCGAGGCTTCGGGGTCGTACGGCAGGACGCGGGTGTCGAGCGCCTTGTCATGTCCGTTGATGCCGGGCGCGACCATGATGCCGGCGATGTTCGACGTGCCGCCCATGATGCGATCACGGATCGCCGTCATGTCAATCGCCTGATAGACCGCCCGGCGGACGCGGATGTCCTTGAAGGGGTTCTTGCCCTTGACGTTGGATTCGAGAAGCTCGTCGCGCCCGTGGTCCATGTTCAGGAAGATCGTGCGCAGCTCGAAGCCGGTCAGCACGGCGTGCTTGCCGGTCCCGTTCACGCGTGCGCTATCCTGCTGCGGGATCGGATAGATCATGTCGACTTCGCCCGAGAGCAGCGCGGCGACCCGCGTCGCGTCGGCGCCGATCGGCGTGAAGACGACCTCGGTGAGGTTGTGCTCCTTCGTGCCCCACCAGGATGCGCTCGGCACCAGAACGGTTTTGACGCCGACTTGGCGTGACTGGATCTTGAACGGTCCCGTTCCGTTGGCGTTGTTGGTCGCGAAGTTCTCGACCTTGTTCTTGACGCTCGCCGGCTTGGCGGCGCCGTTGGCCTCCGCCCAGCTCTTGCTCATCATGTAGGTCGAGGTCGTCTGGACCGGCAGGATGGGGTTCGGCTTCTCGAGGATGAAGTCGACGGTGAGATCGTCGATCTTCTTCACTTCCTTCACGGACGCGACCGTGTAGGCCATGTCGGAGCCTTCGGCCTTCAGGCGGCCGACCGTGAAGATGACGTCGTCGGCGGTGAAGCTCTCGCCGTTGTGGAACTTCACGTTCGGGCGGAGAAAGAAGCGCCAGGTGGTCGGGTCCGGCTGCTCCCACTTGGTCGCGAGACCGGGCACGAGTTCGAGGTTCTTGCCTCGGCCGACGAGCGGCTCGTAGACTTGACCGAGCCAGGAGAGCGTGAACGTTTCAGCGAGCGCGTGGGGATCCAGCGACGCCGGATCGATCCTGTACGCATACTTGAACGTCTTGGCTTCGGCGGCGCCGAAACTCAACAAAACAGCGGCCACTGCGGCCAGAATTCCGCGCTTCATTTCCGTCCTCCTCGCGTCGACACGCGAGCACGCTGCGCAATTTGCGTGCCATCGGGCTCGCCACGCCGTGTGACTTACGGCTTCGACAGTTTTGCGCGGTCGTCGCCGCGAAAGGCCTGCAATCGCCAAACACATGTGCGCGTCGCGCACATGTGTCCGACTAAGAATTCGGCAGGAAATGCCTAGAAATGATACTAACAGGCCCATTGAAATGCAACGGGGCAATGCTACGCTTTTTCGTCCGGCCGTTCGGTCTTCGCTTTTCACCTCGGAGTAGCGGATGGGAAAAGAGCCAGCCTATTTCGAGCGCCTCATCACGGGCCTGCAGCAGGCCGCTGAATTGAGCCGCGAAGAAGCGGATCCGGAAGCGGCCGTCGCGCACATCACGCGAATTGCGCGCGCCGTGATGGGCGATCTCGACGCCGGCAAAAAACCGGGCGCGCTGAAACCGGGCGAGCGCGACTTTCGCGTCGCGGGGATCTTTTTCGCTGCGCCGAAGCGCGATCATCTTATCCTCTTTGCTGATCACGATTTTCCGGCCGAGCAGCGACATTTGCGGATTTCGATTTACGACAGCCGGCCGGGCCATACCGTGCGCACCGGCCAGCCGGTCATTATTCCCAATACCGATCACGACACGACCTTCCGGCAGATCTTGAAATCGGCGCGCATGGGATCGGCGGTCTATGCCCCGGTCGTCTGGGAAGGCCAGGTGCTCGGCATGTTCAACATCGCCGCCCAGGCCCGCAACACGTTCGACCGGACGGATCTCCAGGCGGGCATGCTGTTCGCCAACCTCGCGGCGGCCACCTGGGTCGCCAAAGGCGGGCCGGCTCACCTCGCCGAAGTCGCGGCGCGGCTCGGACCCTGGGACGAGGCGCGGCGTGAGGGCACCGTCCCACCGGCGGAGGATCGCACTGCGCTGGAAGCCGAACTGTCCGGGGTCCTCGCCGACTTGCTGAAGGAGACGGGCGGCAGCCGGTCGACCTTGCGGCTCGACGATGCCATGCGGCGCTGGAGCGTGGAGACGCCCTGTGCCGAGGCACTGACCGAGGGCATCCCGTCGCTGAAATCGGACCGGATCATCCATCATCGCAGCGCCGCGACGGCGCGCTGGCTCGAGCGCAACAAACGGACCCTCGTCCAGCCGGACCTGACGAACGCCGACCCGCCAGCGCCGCATGCGCTGGTCAACGTATTCAATGTTCGGGCACAGATGCTCGGACCGGTCTTGCGCGACGATGGCCATGTGCTCGGATGGCTTTCGATCCATTACGTGGGCGCGCCCCGCGATCTCGGGGCAAAGGAACTCGCGGCGATGGATCGGGCGATCGCGCGGGTCGTGAAACTCACGGGGCTCGGCGTCGCGAAACCGGATTAGGGGTCGCCCGCGTCCGCCTCCGTCGTCACCATGTCCGTTTGCAGGGATCTCACCTATGGCCGAACGCCCGATCCTCATCAAAAACGGTCTGGTTCTCGACGCCGAACGTGCGGCGCCCGAACGCTTGGATCTGCTCGTACGCGACGGCCGGATTGCCGCGATCGGTCCGCCAGGTACTCTCACTGCGGACGATGCCGAGGTCGTCGATGCGCACGACAGGCTGGTCATTCCGGGCCTTGTCAACGCGCATACGCACAGTCATCTGGCCTTCGCCAAGGGCATCCAGGACCGCTGGAACCTCGAATTGCACCTCAACGCGGGGCCTTGGACGAACGTCCTCTTCTCCCACCACGAACGGCGCCTCTCGACGCTGCTCTCGGCGGCCGAGATGATCTCAAAGGGCTGCACGGCCGCCTACGATCTGCACTTCGAAATTCCCGAGCCGTCGAGCGAAGGCATGCTCACGGTGGCGGATGCCTATCGGGAGGCCGGCATGCGGGCGCTCATAGCGCCGATGCTGGCGGACCGATCGATCTGGACGGCGATCCCGGGGTTGCTCGAAGCGGCGGGCACGGAGAAACCGCCGGGCCTCGCGACGCCGCGACCGCCCGAAGCCGTCGTCGAGAACGCCGCGCAACTCGTCAAGTCGTGGTCGCGGCCGCGCACCGAGACCGGGCTCGCGCTCGCGCCGACGATCCCGCACCACTGCTCGGACCCGCTGCTGCTCGGGTGTGCGCGTCTCTCCCGCGACGAGGGCGTGCCGCTCCATATGCATCTCGCGGAATCCAAGCTGCAGGCCGTCGCCGGACCGCAAGTCTACGGCACCAGCCTGACGCACCACATCGCCGAGGCCGGGCTCATATCGGAGCGCTTCACCGCCGCGCACGCCGTCTGGCTCGAAGACGACGAGTTCGATCTCCTGGCGCGCCATGGGGCGAAGGTGGCGCACAATCCGGGCAGCAACCTCCGTCTCGGCAACGGGATCGCAGCCGTGCGTCGGATGCTCGACCGCGGTATCACGATGGGCATCGGCACGGATGCATCGAGCTGCGCCGACGGCCTCAACATGTTCGAGGCCACGCGTACGGCCGCTCTCGTCTCCCACATCATGAGCGGAGACCCCGAGCGCTGGCTGACGTCACGAGAGGTCTTCCGCATGGCGACCATCGAGGGCGCGCGACTTCTCGGTCTCGAGCACGACATCGGCCAGATCGCCGTCGGCTACCTCGCCGACCTCGTGTTCCTCGACCTCGATCACCTGAACTACATCCCGCTCAACGACGCGCTGCAGCAGATCGTCTTTATGGAGAACGGTGCCGCCGTGCGGCGCGTCCTCGTCGGCGGTCGCACCGTCTATCTGGACGGCAAACTCACGAAGATCGACATGGGGCGGCTGCGTCGCGATGTTGAAGCGGCGGTCGAGAACGTCCGCAGTCAGGTGGTCGAGCGCCGCCGCGTTTGCGACGCGCTCGAGCCCGTGTTGCGCAGGGCATGTCTCTGTATGACGAGCCAGCCGCTCAAGTCCGAACGCCGCTTCGAGTGTACGTGAGCGCGGGCCCTCAAGCAGGCCGGCGCATCAAAAGAACGCTGCGATAGGCCGCGCTCCATGCCGACAACAGGGCTGCAGCGCGGCCCCGCACATGCGGTTCCACATCGTCCCGGTCGTTTGTCGTCACCCAATGCCTTGCGAAGATCTTCCGGTCCCGGTCCGATGACCACGCGACCACGACACCGCAACATCCGACGGCCGTTCCAAGCACGCGCTGCATGAGATCATCCTCCGCTGGCCTCGTGGTCCGTCAGCAATTCGCGTGCCGCCTCGGGCGGGTGGCAGAAGAACGGCATTCAGGCCTCTTCTGACCCGACGTTTGCCTAGCGACTGCCCTCTTCTGGCGAAAGTTCGAGCAGAGCCGCGAGGGCGAACATCATCCGGACCTCGCCTCGGCACGCGCGCGCTCCCAAAGGTTTTCGGCGGCGATCTGAGCCTTCCGCCGAACGGAGGCCGCATCGACGAGCGTCGGGCTGCCGTGTGCCACGACGTGGCGGCCGTCCACGAATACGTGCGCGACGTCGCGGCCGCAGGCGTCGTGCACGAGCGTGCCGAGCGGATCGAGCAGAGGCGTCAGGTGCGGACGCTCGAAGTCGAAGACGACGATGTCGGCAAGCGCGCCCTCTTTCAAGCAGCCTAGGTCCTCCGATCGCCCGAGTACGCGCGCCCCCGCCGTCGTCGCCATCTCAAAAGCATGGCGCGGTTGCCAGTCGTCGGAGACTCCGCCGAGCTGGATGCGCGCGACGGCGATCGCCCACCGCATCGCCTCCGTCATGTCCTGCGTGAGGTTGTCCGTGCCGATGGCGATCGGAACGCCGGCCTGACGCAGCTTCGGCGTCGGCGCCATCGAGCCGGCGGTGGCATTGCCTTTCGGAATGTGAGCGATGGTCACGCCCCGATCTGCGAGGCGTGCGATGTCGCTCTCGGTCAGATGCAGGGCATGGGCGGCGAGGAGACGATCCGTGAGAAGCCCGACGCGCTCGAGCAGTTCGGTCGGCGTACAGCCGCTGCGCTCGCGCACGACCTTGTTTTCGAGCCGGCTCTGGGAGAGATGCGTCCAGACCGTGAGGCCTGTTTCGCGCGCGAGCTGCGCGGTCTTGCGGAGCAGGTCCTCCGAGCACGTGTCGGGCGCGTGGGGCGCGATCATCACCTGCGTGCGGCCACCGGCCTTGCCGTGATGCGCCGCGATGAGCTGGCGGGTCTCTTCGATGCAGACGTCGCCGATCGCGGCATCGTAGTCCCACGCTCCGAGGTGAACGCGCGTGAAGTCGACGTCGTGGAAGCGCGTGCAAGACCAGATGCGCCCGCCGATCTCGGCCATGGCCGGCAACGTCGCGTCGGCATGGACGTAGCTGTCGACCATCGTCGTGGCGCCGAACGTCAAGGACTCGAGGGCGCCGAGCCGTGCGAGAGCGACCGCTTCATCGGGGTCGATGTCGTGACCGTGCGGCACGCCGATGGTGTAGGCCGGCGCAAATCCCATATCGAGAGCGATGCCGCGCATCAGTGACAGCACGGCGTGCGTGTGAACGTTGACGTAGCCCGGCGTCACGATCCGACCGGTGAGATCCATCTCGACGACGGCGTCGGCGTCCGCGAAGGCTGAATTCGGGCCGATTGCGGCAATCCGATTTCCGGAAATTCCGACGAACCCATCCGGGATTACGGGATTGCGTGCATCGCTGGTGAGCAGAATGCCTTTTCTCAGTGCAAAATCGAAAATCACGGATGGCTCGTTTCTTTCATTTCGCGCGATCTGAACAATGAATTGATGGCATGCCGTTTGCAACGCTCCATTGAGAGTCGTTTCCGTCTGTACTCGGGGAGGGTCGCATGCATTCGAAGATCTCGCGGCGTCACGTCGTCGGAGGGTTGGCGGGCAGCGGCCTGCTCGCGGCGCTGCAAGGCGCAGGCGTTCCCGTTACCGTCGCACAGCAGGGCCAACAACTGCTCGTCGTGCAGTGGGGCGCCGCCTGGATCGAGATCTCGCGCAAGATCGTCGAGGAGTACACGGCGAAGACCGGCGACAAGGTCGCCTGGGAACTGCACGCCGGCGGTGCCATGGCGATCGTCGCCAAGGTCAAGCCCGTCTGGCCGAGGGTCAGCTACAATGTGATCTCGGGGTGGGATCCTGTGTTCCGCGCGATGATCAAAGAAGATTGGCTCGTTCCGGTCACGCTCGATGAAATGCCGGCCCTGAAAGACATCCCGCCAGCTTTCTTCCAGAAGGACAAAGACGGACGGCTGATGAGCGTGCCGCTCTCGACGGCGGGCGCGTTCTGGGGCTACCGCACGGACCTCGTCGACAAGCCGATCGAAAGCGTCGAGCAGCTTCTCGAACCTCGTTTCAAGGGTAAGCTCTGCGTACCCTTCCCGGTCAACCTCACGGGCCTGCTGATGCTGACGCTCGCCGTGCAACGCGGCGGCAACGAGCGCAACATCGAGCCGGGTTGGGCCTTCCTCAAGGAACTCGCCGAGAAGGGCCAGATCGGGCGCGTCATCAACAACAACTCAGAGTTCATCAACGCCATGAGCTCGGGGGAGACGTCGGTCGCCTTCTTCAACGTCGGCGCCTGGACGCAGGTGCGCAAGCGCTTCCCCGTGAAGATGATGACCCGCCTCAAGGACAACAAAGGCTTCCTCTTCAACGAGGGCTTCGCCATCATCAAGGGCGACGATCCGGCGAAAATGGCGGCGGCGAAGAGGTTCGCAAATCACTTCGCGACGCCGGAAATCAACGAACAGTACAATTGGCCACTCGGATCGGGGCCGACCAACGCGAAGAGCAAGCCCAATCCCGATATCGCGGACGTCTTCTACACGCCCGAAGAACTGCCTCAGTTCGCCTACATCGCCGACTTCGAATTCATGGCGAGCCAGGTCGACGGCTGGGCAAAACGCTGGGAAACCGAGATCGCACCGCTGATCCGCCGGGCGTGAGACCTGCCCGACCGGTCGCAGCTTCGGAACCGACCAGATGAGACGATCCACGCTCGGCTCAGCGCTGCTGCTCGCGCCGGGTCTCGTGATCCTTCTCGGGCTCCTCGTCTTGCCCATCACGTTGATGGCCGTCGAGAGCTTCCGCCCGTACGTGCCGGGCCGGGCGGGCTCCGGCAGCGGTTGGACGCTCGCCAACTATACGGAGCTCGCCAACGCCGCTTACGCCTTCTACTACTGGGATACGTTCCGTATCGGTCTCATCGTCAGCCTGCTCGGGATCGGCTTCGGCGCGCCGATCGCCTGGCTTGCGGCACGGACGAAGCGCCATGGCGTACGCCTCTTCATCTTCGGTCTGCTGATCGGTCTTCTCTTTCTAAGCCTGATCGCGCGGCTCTATGCGATCCAGATGGCATGGGGCGCGACGGGACCGATGACGTGGTTCGGCGATCTGATCGGTATCCCTGTGCGCAGCCCACGGTATGCGGAGGTCCAGGTCATCATTGGCCTTCTGCACTTCGTGCTGCCGCTGAATGCCCTGGTGCTCATCGGCACGTTCCAGAATATCAATCCACGCCTCGAAGATGCCGCGGCGTCGCTCGGGGCGCAACGCTGGCGCGTCGCCTGGGACGTCACGCTGCCGCTCGCGCTGCCGGGACTCGCGAGCGCCTTCTCGATCTCGCTCGCCATGTGCGTGTCGAACTTCGTCGTCCCGCTAATTCTCGGCCGCGGTGTCGTGCTGTTCACGACCAATCTCATGTACACGCGCTTCTCCGACGTGGCGAACTATCCGAGCGGCGCCGCCATCGGCATCCTCATGCTGCTGCTCGCCTTCGCGATCATCTACCTGATGTCGCTCCTGGTCCGCCGGTGGACGTACGACGAGGTCGCGCGATGACCACGCCTGGCGCTTCAGCGACGCTCACCGACTGGCTCGCCGGTCTCGTTTTCCGACTGGTGGTCGGGGTCGCCATCCTCTTCCTGCTGTTCCCGATCGCGGTCTCGGTGCTCTTGTCCTTCGACGATCGCGAATTCCTCGGTAAGTTCCCGCCGAACTCCTATTCGCTCCGCTGGTATCGGGCCTTCCTCGACAATCCGGCCTACCTCGAGGGGATGTGGACGAGCTTCCGTCTCGCCGTCATCTCGACGTTCATCTCCACCTGCGCCGGCGTCGCTGCTGCGGTTTCCCTGACACGCACACCCTGGCGCGGGCGCGATTTCATCGAGACGCTCTTCCTCTCACCGAAGTTCGTTCCGACCGTCGTCATCGGCTTTTCCATTCTCGGTTTCGCGTCGGCGCTGCACGTGTTCGATGCCTTCACCCGCCTCATCATGGGGCACGTCGTCATTACGCTGCCCTTCACGTTTCGCGCGTGCCTTGCGAGCCTCGTCGGCATCCGACGCTCTCTCCTGGAGGCGGCCGTCTCACTCGGTGCGCCGCCCTGGCGAGCTTTCTTCGACATCACCCTGCCGCTCGCCCGCACGGGGATCCTCGCGGGCGCGCTGATGGCGTTCGTCCTGTCGTTCGACGAGGTCGCCGTCAGTCTGTTCCTCGCCGACGCCTTCACGCAGACGCTGCCGATCGTGCTGGTCGCAGAGATGCGCACCAACCTCAATCTGACCGTTGCGGCCGTGTCGACGATGTTCGCGTCGGTCACGCTGGTCATCGTCCTCTTGCTCGACCGTGTCGTGGGGCTCGATGCCGTGGTCGGACGCGGCATGTATCGGGGATAACGCCAGATGGGTCTCGAACTCGCGGGTGTGGTGAAACGCTTCGGCGACACGGTCGTCGTCGACGGCGCGACGCTGGAGGTGTCGAAGGGCGAGATCGTGGCGCTGCTCGGACCGTCCGGCTGCGGAAAGACGACGACGCTTCGCCTCATCGCCGGCTTCGAACACCTCGACGGTGGTCGCATCGTACTCGAAGGGGATGATCTCTCGGGCCTTCCGGCCTTCCGGCGCGGCATTGGACTCGTTTTCCAGGACTATGCGCTTTTCCCCCATATGACCGTCGCGGACAACATTGCCTACGGCATGAAGCAGAAGGGCATCGTTCGCGCCGAACGTGCCGCCAAGATCGACGAGTTATTGACGCTCGTGAGGCTGCAGGGTCTCGGGGGACGCCGGCCCACGTCCTTGAGCGGCGGCCAGCAGCAACGCGTGGCGCTCGCCCGCGCGCTCGCCATCGAGCCGAGGCTCCTGCTCCTCGACGAGCCGCTGTCGAATCTCGACGCCAAACTGCGCGAAGATCTCCGGACCGAGCTGCGGGACATTCTCGTCTCGCTCCGCCTCACCACGCTCGTCGTCACCCACGACCAGCAGGAGGCGATCGGCCTATCGGACCGGATTGCCGTCATGAACAGGGGCGTCATCGAACAGATCGGTACGGCGCGGGAGATTTACGAGGAGCCGGCCACGCGCTTCGTCGGCGACTTCGTCGGCAAATGTATCTGGTTCGAAGGCATCTTCGATGCCGCGACGCAAACGTTCCGCACGACCGAAGGCCTGGAGTTGCGCGCGAAGCCGCCGCGCACTGGCTCGGATCGCGTCGTGCTCGCGATCAGGCCGGAGCACTTGCACATCGGCGCGCGACCCAGCGACGACAATCAGCTGAAAGCGACTGTTACCCGTGTCGAATTCTTCGGCGCGGAGCTGCTGGTGACGTGTCAGCTCGACGGCTCGAGCCGGTTCATCACCTTCCCTGTGCGGTCGGATGAGCCAGGCATTCCGGCGCTAGGTGCCGTCGTTACCCTCGGCGTCGCCGCCGAGCGTTGCCGCGTACTGCCGAGTTGATTTGTGGCTCGTGGCGGAAGCATCTCGGGCCTTTTGGGCGCGCCGGGGTCGACCGCGCGCCGATGACGTGGCACGGTCGCTTCGTTCAACCCCACTTCGGAGCCGCCCATGACCGTGCGCGCCGGTCGCGAGTTTCTATCCATCCCCGGTCCGACCACGGTGCCGGACGAGGTGCTGCGCGCGATGCACAGGCCGGCGGTCGACATTTACACCGGCAGCCTCATCGCCACGACAGACAGCCTACTCGAGGACCTTCGCGGCGTCTTCCGGACACGGGGACGGACCTACATCTACGCCGCCAACGGCCATGGCGCCTGGGAGGCTGCGCTCACCAACGTGCTCTCGCGGGGCGACAAGGTCCTCGTCCTCGACAGCGGTCGCTTTGCGGTCGGCTGGGGCGAGACGGCCGAGAAGCTCGGATGCGAGGTCGAAGTTCTGGCAGGTGATTATCGCCGCGCCGTGAGGCCCGCCGAGGTCGCGGCGCGATTGGCGGCAGACAAAGGGAAGACCATCAAGGCGGTGCTGGTCGTGCAGATCGATACCGCCTCCGGTGTCGTCAACGATATTCCTGCGATCGCGGAGGCCATCCGCGCCGCCGGCCATCCAGCGCTCCTGTTCGTCGACGTCGTCGCCTCGCTCGGCTGCATGCCGTTCGAGATGGATGCCTGGGGCGTCGACGTCGCCGTCGCAGGATCGCAGAAGGGTCTGATGACGCCGCCCGGCCTCGGACTGGTGGCCGCCGGCGAGCGTGCGGTGGCTGCGCACAAGCGGGCCGGCCTCGTGACGCCCTATTGGGATTGGACGTTCCGGGAGGGGCCCGAGCACTATCAGAAGTACTGTGGCACGCCGCCGGAACACCTGCTGTTTGCGCTGCGCGCCGCCCTCGATCTTTTGAAAGCCGAGGGGCTGGCGCAGGCCTTCGAACGCCACCGCTTGCTGGCAGGAGCCGTGCATGCCGCTGTCGCCCGCTGGGTCGAAGGGGAAGCGCTCGCCTTTGCGGTCACCGACCCCGCCGAGCGCGCGGCGTCCGTCACCACCGTCCTCTGGCAACAGAGCCAGCCCGGACGCGATCTCGCGACCTTCGTGACGTATGCGCGGGAGAAGTGCGGCGTGGTGCTCGGTAACGGGATCGGTGGGTTGACGGGGAAGGCCTTCCGCATCGCTCACATGGGGCACGTCAACGCGCCTATGGTTCTCGGCACCCTCGGCGTCGTCGAAACGGCTCTCGGCGCGCTCGCCGTTCCACACGGGAGCGGCGGCGTGCAAAGGGCCATCGCTTACCTCGCTGCAAACGTGAGGCCCTGAGCGCGGGATTGATCGCCTGAAACGGAGGACATCGATCCCAGCGCCGCGTTCGCCCACACTCTGAACGTGTGTGGGTAAATCGAGTTGTAGACGTCTCAATTTCTTGCCGGATGGCACCGTGCACGTCACGTTCGGCCCGAACTTCGGTCCGCCGCGTGTCGTCATCGAGGAGTTTGCCATGGCTTCTGCGTCCCGCCGTCTCTGGCTCGTCGTTCCCGTGGTCGCAACGGCGTTGGCGGCGACACCGGCCGCAGCGAACTGGTCGCTGATCTTCCCGGACTACAACAATCAGCAGGAGACCAAAAAGCCCGCGGCGAAGCCGAGACCGTCGGCGCCGCGCAAGGCCTCGCGGCCGGCGCCACCACCGGAGAAAGTCTCGCCGCGCTGCCTCCCCCCCATCGAAGCGGTCGGCGATCAGGCGCTCTCAGAGAACGGCGCCAAGGAGAACGCGGAAAAGGCTTGGCAGCAGGAGATGCGGTTCGCGCGCGGCGAACTCTTCGCCGATCCTCGGAACGCGCAGGGCCAGACCTACTGGTGCGTGAAGTCTTCGATCGGTGGCGGGTTGTTCTACCGCTGCCGCTTGCGCGCGGCGGCATGCTCACCTGAACCCAAGTAAAAAATCCGCTGGGCCGGCGCCTCGAGCCCTGCGGAGATGACGGTTGACCGCCGAAGCGAGCCGCGCAGAATGCCGCCGGGGAACTGGGGTCGGTCTGCTATGTCTGGGGAAGTCGCGGGGCTCGTATCCGTCGTCGTCGGCGGCGAGCAGCACGAAGGCGTATTCAAAGTCGAAGACGGGATAGTCAAAGTCATCTGCCGCTTCGGTGAGCGGTGGTGTCACTTGAACGATACGCTGATGCATCCGGAGCTGCTGGCACGCTACCTGCTGCTCGAACTGATCGAGACGGCATTCCCGAGCGACGGATGAGGCCGATCGTCAACCGGATCAGCCGGTGGACACGGCTGCAAGTGCGCGGCGCACCAGCACGGCCGACGCTGCGATTGTCGCGAACTCACCGGCGAGGCTGGCGACGGCCACCCTATGGACGACGTCGGCGGGGATCGTTTCACCCGCCTCGTCGGCCCTTGCGAAGGTGAAGCAGGCATCGGCGGCGAGCGTCATCCGGAACCCGAGATTGGCGCCCATGCGCACCGTCGTCGACACGCAATGGTCGGTGGTGATGCCGGCGACGACGACCTCCGGCCGGCCGAGCGCAATGAGGGTCCCCTCGAGTTCCGTGCCGATGAAGGCGCTGTTGACGGCCTTGTGCACCACCGTCTCGCCGGGCTCCTCGGCGGCGAAGCTCATCGGCGCGTGTCCCGGCTGACCGGGGCGCAGGGGGCTGTCCGGCTCACGTGAGTCGTGGCGGACGTGAATGACCGGCCAACGCGCCTCCCGCCAGGCCGACAGCAACCGCATCGCGTTCGCTTCCGCCTCGGCGTTGTTGCGCGGGGCGGCGGCGGCGAGAAGCTCGAAACCCTTTTGATAGTCGACGAGCAACAGGACTGGCGGCACGCTCATCCCTGAGAACTGCCCCCCGCCCGCTGGCGGCGGATGTCGGGCGGCACCGCCTCTTCCCGGAGCCGCGCGAGCGCCTCGTCGAGCGACATCACGCTCTGATCGTTCGAGCCGAGACGGCGGATCGAGACCGTGCGTTCCTCCGCCTCGCGCTTGCCGACGACCAGCAGCACCGGGACCTTGGCGAGCGAGTGCTCGCGGACCTTGTAGTTGATCTTCTCGTTGCGGAGATCGATGCCGGTCCTGAGACCCGCGGCACGCAGCGTCGCGCGGACCTCGCGGGCATAGTCGTCGGCATCGGAGACGATGGTCGCGACGACCGCCTGCACGGGCGCGAACCACAGCGGCATGTGGCCGGCGTAGTTCTCGATGAGGATGCCGAGGAAGCGCTCCATCGAACCGCAGATGGCGCGATGCACCATCACCGGCACTTTCTTTTCGCCGTCGCTGTCGATGTAGAAGGCGCCGAAACGCTCCGGCAGATTGAAGTCCACCTGCGTCGTCCCGCACTGCCAGTCGCGACCGATGGCGTCGCGCAGCACGTATTCGAACTTCGGACCGTAGAAGGCCCCCTCGCCCGGGTTCAGCGCAGTCTTGATCTTGCCGCCCGAACGCTCGGCGATCTCGGCCAGCACCTGCGTCATGACGGTCTCCGCCTGATCCCAGGCGGCCTCGCTGCCGACGCGCTTTTCCGGTCGCGTCGAAAGCTTCACGACGATGTGCTCGAAGCCGAAGTCGGCATAGGTCGACAAGATAAGGTCGTTGATCTTGTGGCATTCCTCCGCCAACTGCGCTTCGGTGCAGAAGATGTGCGCGTCGTCCTGCGTGAAGCCGCGCACGCGCATCAGGCCGTGCAGAGCGCCCGAAGGCTCGTAGCGGTGCACCGCGCCGAACTCGGCAAGCCGAAGCGGCAGGTCACGGTAGGACTTCAGCCCGTGCTTGAAGATCTGAACGTGGCCGGGGCAGTTCATCGGCTTGATGGCGTAGACGCGCTCGTCCTCGGTGTCGTCGCCGGCCGAGGTCGCGCTGAACATGTTCTCGCGATACCAGCCCCAGTGGCCCGAGGTCTCCCATAGCGACTTGTCGAGGAGCTGCGGCGCGTTCACCTCCTCGTAGTCGAGGGCCGAGAGGCGCCGGCGCATGTAGGCGACGAGCTCCTGGAACATCACCCAGCCCTTGGGATGCCAGAACACCGTGCCGGGCCCCTCCTCCTGGAAGTGGAAGAGGTCCATCTCACGGCCGAGCTTGCGGTGGTCGCGCTTCTCGGCCTCCTCCAATTGCTTCAGGTAGGCGGCGAGGTCCTGCTCGGTCGCCCAGGCGGTACCGTAGACGCGCTGCAGGCGCGCGTTGTTCGCGTCCCCACGCCAATAGGAGCCGGCGACCCGCTGCAGCTTGAACGCCTTGCCGATCTGACCCGTCGACGTCATGTGCGGGCCGCGGCAGAGATCGAGCCAATCGCCCTGCTTGTAGATGCGGATGGTCTGGTCTTCGGGAATCGCGTCGACGAGCTCGACCTTGAACAGCTCACCCTTGTCCCGGAACCAGGCCTTGGCCTGATCGCGCGACCAGATCTCCTTGGTGAACGGCCGGTCGCGGGCGATGATCTCGTGCATCTTCGCTTCGATCTTCGGAAGATCGTCGGGCGTGAAAGGCTCTTCCCGCGCGAAGTCGTAATAGAAACCGTTCTCGATCACCGGCCCGATGGTGACCTGCGTGCCGGGATAGAGTTCCTGCACTGCCTCGGCGAGCACGTGCGCGCAGTCGTGCCGGATAAGTTCCAGCGCTTCCGGATCGGTGCGGGTGATGATGCGGATCTTCCCGCTCGCCGTGATCGGATCGGCAAGATCCGCGAGCGCGCCGTCGAGCGAGATGGCGACCGCTTTCTTGGCCAGCGATTTGGCAATGCTTTCCGCCAGTGCCCGGCCCGTGATGCCGGCGGGATAGGCGCGCTCCGCGCCATCGGGAAACGTCAGGATAATCTCGCTCATCGCGCTCCTCACTCGCTGCAAACCACGCAGGTAAGAGGTCGGGCGGATCCGCCCGACGCGCCCGATGTGCGCCCGGCGGCACGCGCTGTCAAGCCGGCCGGCCAGCGCGCGGCCCCAACGGAAATCGCCCGTTTCGCCCGCGAAATCGAGATGAAAATATCTTCAGCGCAATGAACGCCTTTTTTCCGTCGAAAACAAAACGCCTTTCATGCCGTGGTGTGTAAACAGGGTATGAGGGGAGCGCGGAATGTTTCGTTTCGCTGACCGGACCAGACGGTCCATTCTTTTGGCAAGTGCGGCCTTGCTCGTCGCCGGCACGGGCGTTTCTGCGCAGACGGCATCGAGCAGTTCGAATTCGTCGAGCAAACAGGCGAGCAAAAAAGAACAAGCCGTGAAAATCGCTGTTCAGGTGAGCGACAACGACCCGCGCGCGCTCAATCTGGCTCTCAACAACGTACGAAACGCGCTGGAATTCTACGCAAGCCACAAAAAATCTGCGACCGTCGAGGTCGTCGCCTACGGGCCGGGCCTTCACATGCTCCGCTCCGACACCTCGCCGGTGAAGGACCGCGTCGCCGAGATGTCGCTCACCTATCCGAACCTGACGTTCTCCGCATGCCGCAACACCATGGCGAACATGCAGAAGCAGGAAGGCAAGGACATCCCGATCGTGTCGGAGGCCAAGGTCACGGACTCCGGCGTCGTGCGCCTCGTCGAGCTGCAATCGCAGGGCTACGCCTACGTGCGCCCGTAATTGAAACCGCGCGGATCGGGACCCGTCGGGCGGCGGGTCTCGTGCCGGCGCCCTAGCCTTCAGTGAGTCAGCATGCCCGCTCGTCTCAGCCTTCTTGCGACCGCATTCGCGTCGCTCTTCGTCTCTCTCACCGCGGCGTGGGCCGCGCCGGGGGATGCCCCTCAGCCCGCCAAGCAGGTCGCTCAGCAGGCGCCGCGACCATCGACCAAGGCGCAGCCGAACGCGCCGATTACCTACGGATCGCAGCAGGACTCGCGCATCCGCGAACGCGTCAACGCCGGCACTCTCGGTCTCGCTGCCGGCCAGCTCGAAGGCGCACCCCTGCGCTTCGCAACGGAACTCGCCCGCGTCCTTGACGACGGCGACCGCCTCCGTGTGCTGCCGATCGTGACGCGCGGTATCTTCGACAACCTGCTCGACCTCGTCTATCTGAAGGGCATCGACGCCGCGATCGTCTATGGCGACGTGCTGGAGCACTTCAAGAAGGACGCGCAGCTCTCGGGACTGACCCGGCGCGTATCCTACATCGCGAGCCTCTTTCCCTCCGAATTTCATCTGTTCGTGCGGCCTGAAATCAACTCGATCGCCGACCTCGCCGGAAAACGGGTGAATTTCAACACGCAGGGAACGGCCGCCGCCTATTCGGGCCCCATTCTGTTCGATCGGCTGGGCGTGAAAGTCGAACCGACCTTCGATCCGCATCCCGTCGCCATCGAAGAAATGCTGAAAGGCGACAAATACGCGGCCGTGCTGTTCGTCTCGTCAAAGCCGCTCGCGCCCTTCCAACGGCCGAAATGGCCGCCGGGGTTCAAATTCATCGATATTCCCTACAGCGACGCGCTCGAATACTACACGCCGGCTTGGCTCGAGACTTCGGATTATCCGGCGCTGATCCCGCAGGGCCAGCGAATCGCGACGGTCTCGGTGCCGGCGGTCCTAGCGGTCTATGACTGGGCCCCCGACAGCGACCGCTACCGGCGGCTTGCCCTGCTCGTCGAACGGCTGTTCGTGCGGCTCGAAAA
>Ga0073934_10001922_pt1 | contig 46416 bp, 49 predicted proteins | sample LarsenN4metaG_FD_76834 | JGI IMG/M metagenome (GOLD analysis project Ga0073934, IMG submission 76834) | Hot spring sediment bacterial and archeal communities from British Columbia, Canada, to study Microbial Dark Matter (Phase II) - Larsen... ...
GGTCGCCAAGACCCTGCCGGTGGTGAAGAAAGTCATGGAAGACGCGCCGCACCCCGCGGTGCAATTGCACGTGCCGCTGTCGGTCGACGCCCGCGCTGCCGACAACTGGGACGAGGCGCATTAGACCGTTTTCTTATTACCTCCCCCTGAAAGGGGGAGGTCGGTTTGCGAAGCAAACCGGGCGGGAGTCACTCCATCAAGCATGAACCCCGCCCTAACCCTGCCCCTTTCAGGGGGAGGGAACGTCCCGAAACGATCGACTGAACTCTTGAAGGTAGTCCATGCCCGACCTCTCCGCGTTCCCCATCACGAAGCGCTGGCCGCCAAAACATCCCGACCGTCTGCAGCTTTACTCGGTCCCGACGCCGAACGGCGTGAAGGTCTCGATCATGCTCGAGGAAGCCGGGCTGCCCTATGAGGCGCACCTGGTCGATTTTGGCAAGAACGACCAGACGACGCCGGAATTTCTCTCGCTCAATCCGAACGGAAAGATTCCTGCGCTCCTCGATCCCGACGGTCCGGGCGGCAAACCGCTCGGCCTGTTCGAGTCTGGGGCGATCCTCGGCTATCTCGCCGGCAAGACCGACAAGTTCATCCCGCACGACCCCGCGCGCATGATCGAGACCATCCAGTGGGTGCATTTCCAGATGGGCGGCATCGGCCCGATGTTTGGGCAGGTCGGCTTCTTCAACAAATTCGCCGGCAAGGATTATGAGGACAAGCGCCCGCTGCAGCGTTACGTGAACGAATCGAAGCGCCTGCTCGGCGTGATCGAGCGCAGGCTCGACGGCCGGCAATGGATCATGGGCGACGACTACACCATCGCCGACATCTCGATGCTCGGCTGGGTGCGCAACCTGATCGGCTACTACGAAGCGCGCGAGCTGGTCGATTTCGACAGCCTGAAAGCTGTCCCGGCCTGGCTGGAGCGCGGGCTGGCGCGGCCGGCAGTGCAGCAGGGGTTGCAGATTCCTGCGCGCAGCTGACAACCGCCCGTTGGAATCAGACGCGCGGTCGCCTAAGAGAAGGCCATGCCCGATACTGCCACTTTTCTCGCCTTCGCCCTCGTCTCCCTCGGCATGGTGCTCACGCCGGGCCCGAACATGATCTATCTGATCTCGCGCTCGATCTCGCAGGGGCGCGTGGCCGGGCTGATCTCGCTCGGCGGCGTCGCGTTGGGCTTTGTCTTCTATATGCTGTGCGCGGCCTTCGGCATCACCGCGCTGGTCTTCGCCGTGCCTTATGCCTATGACGCGCTGCGGCTCGCCGGCGCGGTCTATCTCCTGTGGCTCGCCTGGCAAGCGGTGCGGCCCGGCGGGCGCTCGCCCTTCCAGGTGCACACGCTGCCGGCGGACAGTCCGCGCAAATTGTTCGCGATGGGCTTCTTCACAAATCTGCTCAATCCGAAAATCGCAATGCTCTACCTGTCGCTGCTGCCGCAATTCATCGACCCGGCGCAAGGCAGCGTGCTTGGCCAGTCGATCGCGCTCGGCGCGGCACAGATCACGGTGAGCGTGACCGTGAACGCCATGATCGCGATTGCTGCCGGCTCCATCGCCTGCTTTCTCGCCACGCGCCCGACCTGGCTGTTGCTGCAGCGCTGGTTCATGGCGACCATTCTCGGTGGCCTTGCATTGCGCATGGCTCTCGACACTCGCCGATAAGGACGTTTGCAGATGACCGCCTCCCGCGCCCGCCTGAAAGAGATCATCCGCACCCGCTCGTTCGGGCGCGGCGAGGTCAAGCTCGCCTCCGGGCGCACCAGCAATTTCTATTTCAACCTGAAGCCGACCATGCTCGATGCCGAGGGCGCCGCGCTCCTTGCCGAGCTCACGGTCGAAGCCCTGGCGAACGAGCGGATCGATTATGTCGGCGGCCTGGAAATGGGCGCGGTGCCGATTGCCGGCGCCATCGCCCAGCTCAGTTTCCAGAAAGGCCGGCCGATCCAGGCCTTCTTCGTGCGCAAGAAGCCGAAGGAGCACGGCGCGCGGCTCGCAGTCGAGGGGCTGGCGCCCGGCGAGAGCCTGAAAGGCAAACGGATCGTCGTGGTGGAAGACGTCACCACCACCGGCGGTTCGGCGATCAAGGCGGCGGACGCGGTGAAGGATGCCGGCGGCGAAATCGCCTTTGTCCTCACCATCGTGGATCGGGAGGAAGGCGCCGCCGAGACCTTCCGCGAAGCCGGTATCCAGTTCCGCTCGCTCTACCGTGCGGCGGAATTCCTCAGCGATTAGTTTTGCCACAGTTCGGGACGAACCTCGTCACAGGCCGTTAAGCGCGGCCCGCTAGAGTCGCGCGCCTGAACCGGGCCGGCCCGCCCGGCGACCAAGGCGCGGGACGCAACCTTTCGGCTCCGGCCGCGTTGGTTTCGGTGCTTGGTTGCGCGTGGAAGGGGATTTTTGCGTGGTCACTCGATGCCGCTCCGGCCTGACGCGCCTGGCCTTTCTGGCCGCGCTGGCGCTCGCCGCCGGCCTGTTCGCCGCGCCGGCGCCGGCGTCTGCACAGAATTTCTTCGATCTCCTGTTCGGCGGCTTCCGCCGTGCGGCGCCGCCTCCGCCACCCCCGCCCGGTTACGTGGACCCGAACCGTGCCGCCTATCCGGATTATCCGGACGGCCCGCGCGCCGATTATGACGGCGGCGGACCCTCGGTCGCCTTCTGCGTGCGTACCTGCGACGGCCGCTTCTTCCCGATCCGCGCCGGCAATCCGGCGGAAGTCTGCAACGCCTTCTGCCCGGCGGCGCAGACCAAGGTCTTTTCCGGCAGCAAGATCGATTTCGCCCATTCCAGTGACGGGCGCACCTATCGCGAAATGCCGAACGCCTTCCTCTATCGCGAGAAGCTGGTCGACGGCTGCACCTGCAACGGCAAGGACCCCTTCGGGCTTGCGCGCATCGACGTGCGCAACGATCCGACATTGCGGCCCGGCGACATCGTCGCCACCAGCAAGAGCCTGATGCAGGCGACGCTGCGCCCCAGCGGGGAGGTCGTGTTCACGCCGATCGCCGGCGAAATGCGCAAGCGTCTTTCCGAGGTGAAGATTGCGCCGGCGCCGCATGACAGCGAGGCCGGCGACGACATTCCCGGCTATGAGCCGGTGAAGCCGCGCGCCGCCGCCGACGGCCTGCGGCCTCAGATTTCGAGGTAAGATATCACTTCGTCCGCCAGCGACAGGGACGAGGTCAATCCCGGCGATTCGATCCCGAACAGATTGACGAGCCCCGGCATCTTGTGATCGCCCGGCCCTTCGATCATGAAATCGGCGGCGGGCTCACCCGGCCCGGTGAGCTTCGGGCGAATTCCCGCATAGTCCGGCATCAGCGTATCGTCCGGCAGCGTCGGCCAATAGGTGCGGATGCGCGCATAGAAGGAGGCCGCGCGTCCAGGATCGACTTGGTAATCCTCCTTGTCGATCCATTCCACGTCGGGACCGAAGCGCATGCGGCCGGCCATGTCGAGCGTGACATGCACACCAAGGCCGCCATCGACCGGCGTCGGATAGATCAGCCGCGAAAAGACCGGCCGGCCGGAATAGCTGAAATAATTTCCCTTCGCGAGCACGAGCCGCGGAATGCGCTGCAGCGGATAGCCTTCGATCTTGCGCGCCAGCGCCTGCGCGGCGAGGCCGGCGGAATTGATCACCGCATCGACGTCGAGCGTGCCCGGGTCATCGCCGCCGAAGCTGACCTGCCAGGTCTTGCCGTCGGTGGCCATTCGCTCGACCGGTGTATTGAAGGCGATGGCGCCGCCATGACTTTCGATGTCGCCTTGCAACGCCAGCATGTAGCCGTGCGCGTCGATGATGCCGGTCGAGGGCGACCACAAGGCCGCGACGCAGGAGAGCTCCGGCTCCATCGCCCGCGCGGCATTGCCGCCGATCATCTCGAGGCCATCGACCTCGTTAGTCAGGCCCTGCGCATGGATCTGCTCCAGCCGCGTGCGCTCGGCGCCATTCGTGGCGACGATCAGCTTGCCGCAACGCTTGTGCGGCACGCCATGCGAGACGCAGAAGTCGTACAGCATGCGGTTGCCGCGCGGGCAATGCCGCGCGCGGCGCGAGCCGGTGGGATAGTACATGCCGGCATGGATGACCTCGCTGTTGCGCGAGGAGATGCCGGTGCCGATGCCGGAGGCCGCTTCGGCGACAATGACCTCGTGCCCCTTCAGCGCCGCCGCTCGCGCCACCGCGAGCCCGACCACGCCCGCACCGACAACCAGAACCTGCATGGCACGTCCCGCCGGACCGATTCGCTATCCGACGGAACCATACATCTTGCGCGGCAGCCACAACACGAGTTCGGGCCAGATGAAGGTCACCGCGACCGCGAGCACCTGCAGGATCACGAACGGAATGATCCCGATATAGATGTGCCGCGTGGTGATTTCCTTGGGCACCACGCCCTTGAGATAGAACAGCGAGAAGCCCACCGGCGGCGTCAGGAACGAGGTCTGCAGGCAGACCGCGAACACGACCACGAACCAAATCAGGTTATAGCCGAGTTCCTTCACCACCGGCGCGACCAGCGGCAGGATGATCAGCACGATCTCCAGCCAGTCGAGGAAGAAGCCCGCGATAAAGGCGATGAACAGGATGAAAATGACGATGCCGGTCGGCCCGAAAGGCAATCCCTTGAGCAAGTGGCCGATGAATTCGTCGCCGCCGAGCGAGCGCATGACCAATGCGAAAGCCGTGGCGCCGAGAAAGATTCCGAAGATGAAGGCGGTGGTCAGAGCCGTCTCGATGCCGACCTGGCGGATGACCTTCAGATTGAGACGGCCATTGAACAAGGCCAGAAGCGTCGCCCCGAATGCGCCGACGCCGGAGGCTTCGCTCGGTGTCGCAAAGCCGGTAAAAATCGTGCCCAGCACGGCGATGATCAGGGCGGCGGTGGGTACGGTCGCCAGAAATGCGCCGAGGATTTCGCGTCCCGTGAGCTTGTGCTGCTGGGGCGGCGGCGGGGCCATGTCCGGCCGGACCAGGCCCAGCACGATCACATAGATGAGATAGAAGACACCGAGCAGCACGCCCGGCACGATCGCGCCCATGAACAGGTCGCCGACCGAAATCGACAGCTGATCGGCCATGATCACCAGCATGATCGAGGGCGGAATGAGAATGCCGAGCGTTCCCGCTGCGGCAACGACGCCGGAGGCCAGCGACTTCGAATAATTCTGCCGCATCATGATCGGGATCGACAGCGTCGCCAGCAGCACCACCGAGGCGCCGACGATGCCGGTCGATGCCGCGAGCAGAATGCCGATAAGAACGACAGTAACCGCCAGCCCGCCGCGCATCTCGCGGAACACGCGCACGAAATTCGTCATCATCATTTCGGCGACGCCCGAGCGGTCGAGCATCAGGCCCATGTAGACGAACATGGGCAGGGCGACGAGCACCCAGTTCGCCATCGTCGCGAAGATGCGGTCGACAATGATGGCGAAATTGCCCCAGCGCGTGAGAAGGAAGGTGTCGACGCCGAAATAGTCGTGCAGAACGATGCCGCCGACCGTGAACAGCAGCGACAGGCCTCCCAGCGTCCAGGCGATCGGATAGCCGAGAAACAGCGAGCCGATGAAGGCCAGCAGAAAAATGACGACGATGATTTCGTAGACTTCCATTGCCCCGCCCCGGCCTGCAATCAGCGATTCATGGCTTCATTCTCAGCGCCGCAATCACACGCGAGAGGCGCGAGACAGCCACCATTGCAAGCAGGATGAATGTTGCGACAATGAAGGCTTTGAAGACGTAGCGATACGGCAACCCATCCGGTGCCGACGAAATCTCGCCCACGGCATAGGACTGCGTCATGTATGGGATCGAGTGAATGACGATGAAAACCGAGAACGGCAGCAGGAAGACGAGAAGTCCGAACGCCTCGATCCACAGCCGCCTCCGCAGCGGCCAATGCTCCGCCAGGACATCGATGCGCACATGGCGCCCACGGATTTCGGCGAGCGGGATCGCGAGCATGAAGCCGATCCCGTAGAGATGCCATTGCATCTCTTCCATCTTGATCGAGCCGAGGCCGAATGCGTAGCGCTGCACGACCTGGTACACGATCAGCAGCATCAGGACGGTCCAGATCCACGCCGATGTCTCGCCAACCCAGATGACGATCGCATCGAGGAAGCGCGATAGCCGCGTTTCCGGCAGCGGAATGCCGGACGGCTCCGAGTGGGAGCCGTCCGGGACGGGATGCGTGATGCTCATTCCGGGCGCCGCTTACTTGAAGTCGCGCGGAAGGTAGCCGAATTCCTTCCACTTCTGGTTCTGTGCCATGAAGGCCTGCTGGCTGTCGTAGACCTTCTTGAATTCGGCATTGGCGGCCGATTTTTCCGCCATCACCTTTTTTGCAGCAGCCTGGAAGACCTTGAGCAGGTTGGCGTTGACCTGCTTCACCTGCACGCCTTCCTTCTCGAACTTGGCAAGCGTCTTGCCCTGCAGGGCTTCCGACTTGGCCAGCGCGATGGTGACCGCCGCGGTGCAGGTGGTCTCGATCAGCGCCTGCGTCTGCGGCTGCAACTTGTTCCACGCCGCAAGATTCACGTAGAGATACTGGTTGGTCGACGGCTGATGCCAGCCAGGCATGTAATAGAACTTTGCGACCTTGTAGAAGCCGAGCTGTTCGTCGACGGTCGGCAGCGAGAATTCGGTGCCGTCCAGCACGCCCTTTTCCAGCGCCTGGAAGAGTTCGCCGCCCGGCAGCAAGGTCACCGAAGCGCCGACTTCCTTGTAGATGTCGCCGCCATAGCCTGCGGCGCGGAATTTCAGGCCCTTGATGTCGTCAGCCGAGTTGATCTCCTTGCGGAACCAGCCGGCGCCTTCCGGCCCGATCGTGCCGCAAAAGATCGGATAGACATTGTGCGGCTTGAACAATTCGCGCAGCAATTCGTTGCCGCCGCCGAAATACATCCAAGCCATGAATTCAGGCGATTCCATCCCGAACGGCACGGCGCCGAACAACGCCGAGGCCGGCACCTTGCCGACTTCGTATCCCATCCAGGTATAGCCGGCTTCCACCTTGCCTTCCGACACCGAGTCGAACACCGCCAGCGCGGGAACCAGCTTGCCCGGCTCGAAGACCTGCAGCTTGATGCGGCCGCCCGACACCTTGTCGAGCTGCTGTGCCACCCACGGCATGGCGTCGCCAAGCGCGACGAGATTGGAACCGAAGGCCATCGGCACCGGCCAGCGCACGGCTTCGATCTGCTGCGCCTGCACCGCGTTGACGGAAAGCAGAACCGCGGCGCCGGCCACGGTCGAACTGAACCATTTCATATGAACGTCCTCCCTGACGAATTGCCTGTCGCGGCTTCTTCATCGGCCGCTTTTCCGGACATTGGCCCGGATCATGGAACAAAGCTTAGCCTGCCTCTTCAATCCGTCAAAGCACGAGTCCTGGGCAGCCCGGCCAGGCAATCAACTCGTAGGCATGCCGCGCCGGACGCAGCCGGTGCGAGGGTATCCGTCACCCAGGTTGCACCGCTCCTGCCGCGACGCTGTGCCGCCGCCGGAATTCAGCCCGCATTCATCGCCGCGGGGAACAAATAAAGCCACGTTTGTATTGCTTAAGAGGGGCGACCTATCGGGGATTAGTGTGATGCGTATCGTCCGCGTTGTTGCAGCCTCGTGCCTGCTCGCAGCCTTGTGGGTAGCGCCCGGCTTCGCCGAACCGCAGAAGCGAGGCCCGGCCGCTGCGGCACCTGCCCGGCCGGCCGCACCTGCGCCGGCCGCACGTCCAGCCGCCCCGCCGCCTCGCGCTGCGGCGCCCGCCGCACCTCGTATGGCGGCGCCGCCGCCACGCATCTCCGCCCCACCACGCGCAGCACCGCCGCCCCGCATCGCTGCGCCACCGCGTGCGGCACCCCCACCCCGCGTGGCAGCACCACCACGCGCCGCGCCACCTCCCCGTATCGCTGCGCCCCAGCGCGCAGCGCCGCAACGCCAAGCCGTGCCGCAACGCGCGACCCCGTCACCACGCAGCGCCGGGCGACCGGCGCCTGAATGGCGGCCGCGCGCCGTCGAGCGGCGTCAGCAGGGCATCGAGCAACGCGCGCTCCAGCGTCAGGAACGAATCCAGCAACGCGAAGCGCAACGGCCATCCGTGCAAACGCCGCAAACACGCACCGAGCGCCGCCTGCAGGAACGGCAGTTCCAGGTAAAGGAGCGCCAGCAGATCCGCGAGCTGCAAGCGCGGCAGCGACAGGATCTGCGCGGGCGGACTCTCAGCCGCGCGGAGCGCCGTCAATTGCAGGTACAGCAGCGCCGCGAGTTGCTGGATTTGCGCGCGCAGCAGCGTGATCAGCGTCGGCAGGCCTTGCAGACACAGCAACAGCAGCAGACGCTGGATCAGAATGCGCGCGAACAGCGCCGCTTCGATCGCCGCAACATCGAAGCGGCACGGCAAGGCCGCTTCGCTGCCCACTTCAAGAACCGCACCGACCGCCGCGAAGCACGCCTTGCGCGCGCTGCCGCGCGACATGCCTGGCGTGCCGGCAAACGCGCCGCCTTCGTCGCCTGGCTCGGCCCGGTCTTCTACCCTTATGCCTATTCGGACATTTTCGAATACACCTACTGGCCCTATGCCTATGACGAGGCCTACTGGGCCTATGTGTATGACGATTTCTTCGACGGCGTGTTCTGGGGTTACGGCAATCCCTATGTGAATGGCGGCTATATCACCGCCTCAATCCCTTCGACCACAGGCAGCGCGCCGCCGTCACCGCGCCGCGCCTTGCCGCGCGGCGTGCAGACCACCGCGCAGCTTTGCCGCGATCCCGGCCAAGGCATCACCGCCTGGCCATTCGCGCAGATCGAGCAGGCGGTGCGGCCGGATGAGGAGCAGAAGCGTCTGCTCGACGATCTCAAGCGCGCCGCCGCGGACGCCGCAGCGGCGTTCAAGGCCTCCTGCGACGACGACATGGCGCTGACGCCGACCGGACGCCTCGCCGCGATGACGCGCCGCGTGGAAGCGACGCTGCGCGCGGTGCGGATCGTGCGGCCAGCGCTCGATGCTTTCTACAATTCGCTGAGCGACGAGCAGAAAGCGCGCTTCACCGCGATGGGTCCCGACGAGCTCGGCGCCGACGAGCGCAAGCGCGCCTTGCGCGAGCCCTCGCAGGCGGCGCAGGCCTGCGGCGACGCCAGGGCCGGGCTGGTCGATCTGCCGATGCAGGAGATCGAGCAAGCGGTGCAGCCGGCCGGCGCGCAGCGCGAGAAATTCGACAAGCTCAGCCTCGCCGCCACAAGTGCGGTGGAATTGCTGCAGGCGGCCTGTCCGGATTCGATTGCGCTGACGCCATCGGGACGGCTCGAGCAAATGGAGAAACGCCTCGACGCTCTCGTGCAGGCGGCGAAGACCGTGCAGCCGGCGCTCGCGGATTTCTACGCATCGCTGAACAATGAGCAGAAGGCGCAGTTCAATTCGCTCGGACGCCAGGCGCAACGGGCGAATTGATCCGGAACGCTGGTTCTCGCTCCACGTTAGCCGCACAAGAGGCAGAACGTGGAGCGGCGTCATGGATGTCTATACCGCTTATCAGGTCGTGACGATTCTTGCGGTCGCCGTCGCCATGGTCCTCGCGCTCGCGCATGCACTCGAACTGCCGGGCAAGCTCCGTCTGCCGAGGGAGCATTACCTTGCCGTTCAGCAGATCTACTATCCGGGATTCACCATTGCCGCCGTCGCGCAGAGCCGCTCGGCTTGTTGTTCCTGCTTGGGCTGCTGTTCCTGATGCCTGCCGGCACCCTTTCATTCTGGCTGGTCGTCGGCGCGCTCGCGTTGCTCGCGGCCATGCATGCGAGCTATTGGCTGATCACACATCGCGTGAACAGGTTCTGGCTTAAGGACATCGAGCTGCAGGGAGCGGGCGCCACCTTTTTCAGTCTTGGCGCAAAGGGCGTCGACCTTTCGCGCCGCGAGCCGGCCTGGACGCAACTGCGCGACCGCTGGGAATACTCGCATGTTCTGCGCGCGGGCTTTGCAGCGGCGAGCCTGATCCTGCTCGTCACCGCAATTGCAGTAGAGTGACCTTCAACAAAAAGGGCGGCCAACCAGCCGCCCTTTTCAGTTTCAATATGAGGAAACGCCTATTCGGCCGCGAGCCGCACTTCCGGCGCAGCCGCGCGCACTTCGGCGTCGACCTTGTCCTCGAACTTCACGAAGTTATCCTGGAACATCTTCACGAGATCGCGCGCGGTCTTGTCGAACTCGGCTTTCTCCTTCCAGGTCTTCATCGGATAGAGCAGATGCGGCTCGATGCCCGGCACCGAGGTCGGCACCGAGAAGCCGAAATAGGGATCGGTGCGGAACGAGGCGTTCTTCAGCGAGCCGTCGAGCGCCGCCGTCACCAGCGCGCGCGTCGCCTTGATCGGCATGCGGCGGCCGACGCCGTATTTGCCGCCGGTCCAGCCGGAATTCACCAGCCAGCAATCGACCTTGTGCTCGGTGATGTATTTGCGGAACAGGCTGCCATATTCGGCCGGCGGGCGAGGCAGGAACGGCGCGCCGAAGCAGGTGGAGAATTCCGGCTGCACGCCGACAAGACCCTTCTCGGTGCCGGCCACTTTCGCGGTGTAGCCGGACAGGAAGTGATACATCGCCTGCGCCGGCGTCAGCTTGGCGATCGGCGGCATCACGCCATAGGCGTCGGCGGTGAGGAAGATCACATTCTTCGGGTGACCCGCGCAGCCGGTGCGCGAGGCGTTCGGGATCGATTCCAGCGGATAGGCCGAGCGGGTATTCTCGGTCTTGGAAATATCCGTGTAGTCGGGCACGCGGGTGAGCGGATCGAACACGACATTCTCAAGAATCGCGCCGAACCGGTTGGTGGCGTCCCAGATCTGCGGCTCGGCCTCGGCCGAGAGATTGACCGTCTTGGCGTAGCAGCCACCCTCGAAATTGAAGATGCCGTTCGGACCCCAGCCGGTCTCGTCGTCACCGATCAGGATGCGGTTGGGATCGGCCGACAGCGTTGTCTTGCCGGTGCCGGAGAGGCCGAAGAACAGCGCGCTGTCGCCGCCATGGCCGACATTGGCCGAGCAATGCATGGGCATCACGCCCTGCGCCGGCAGATAGAAGTTGAGCGTGGTGAACACCGACTTCTTCATCTCGCCCGCATAGGACGAGCCGCAGATCAGCACGATCTTGCGGGTGAAATCGATCGCCACCATGGTGTCGGAGCCTTCGCGTCCGCCGTGACGCTTGGCGTCGGGGCGGAACGAGGGCAGATCGATGATGGTCATGTCCGCCGTGAAATTTTCCAGCTCGAACTGGTTCGGACGGATCAGCAGCGTGCGGATGAAGAGCGAGTGCCAGGCGAGCTCGGTGTAGACGCGCACCTTGATGCGATAGGCCGGATCGGCGCCGCCATAGAGATCCTGGGCGAACAGCTGCTTGCCTTTGCAGTGCGCGAGAAAATCCTGATACAGGTTCTCGAAATGCTCTTGCGAGAGTTTGCGGTTGCCGTCCCACCAGACGCTGTCGCGCGTGAGATCGTCGACCACCGTGTGCTTGTCCTTCGGCGAACGGCCGGTGTGATGGCCGGTCTCGGCGCAGAGCGCGCCGCCGGCGACGATCTGCGCTTCGCCCGCCGCGATCGCATGTTCGTAAAGCGGCGCCTCGGTCAGATTCCAGTGAACCGCTGCGAGATCCTTCAGCCCGAATTTGTCGGCGCCAAAGGCCTTGTTCCGTACGCCCGTTTCTTTCACGGATATTCTCCCGAAAAGCACATCGGCCCCTTGCCTGGCCGGATTCCACAAACGGTAATGTCGGTAGCTGCCCTGAAGCTGTATAGCGCCCGCAGGCCGGGCGCGCGACCTCATAAAACCCCGGCGGCGATATGCCAAGTATTTTGCAGCAGAATGGTTTCGGGCCGCGTCGTGCTGCATCGCATCAATCGCAAAATGCGCGGAAAAACGCGGCCTCAGCCCCGTGCGCGCGCCGCCTCTGCCAAATGTTTCAGCACCGCGCGGAGCGGGCCCGGCCCGGTCACGCGCTGCGGAAACGGCAACCGCAGCGCCAGCCGCCCGTTCTGCAACTCCATGCCCTCCGGATCGAAGCCGGCGCAGCGCCAGTCGCCGTCCGCCGCGCCGAGCAGCCTGGTCGCATAGAGGCGGACCGCGTCGGCGTGGTCTTCGTTCATGTGCGCGACGGCGCCGGCCTCTGCCGCGACGAGATCGTCGGCGCCAGACAGGTCGATGAGAATGTCTTCGGGCTTCAGGTCGATGATGCGACCGAAGCCCGCCACCAGATGCGCGTCCTCGATCTCCATGCGGTAGAACGCGAAGTCGGCAAAGCCGGCGAACATCTCCGATTCCGGCTGACGCGCGAGATAGCGCCGGGCGTCATTCTCATTCTGCGTCACGCCCGCGCGGCCCATCAGCGTGACACGCGCGCCCTGCAGCGGATCGCCCTCCTTGCGCTCGTCCAGCATCAGCGAGACGCGATTGTCGGCGGCGACGTTCTTCGTATGCAGCGCCAGCTTCGAGATCAGCAGCAAGGGCGCCCCGTCGGCGGCGCTCGCCACATTCACCAGCGAGCAATAGGGGGCGCCGGCCCCCGGCATCAGGGTCGCAAGCGCCCCGGACCGGCTCTCCCGCAGAAGCTTGCGCACCGCAATTTTGGGGTCGAAATCGGCGTTCGGCTGCATATTTTCGGCGTCCTGAGAGGTTCCGGCATTAACTGTCCCAAATAAAGAGAGCGCCGGGAACCATTTGGGGCTAGAATTGTCGTGCCTGCAGAATCATATAGTTGTTGCCGAATAGTCACATTTCGGCCCAGCTTTACAGGCTTCACAGCCCGGGGATTTTTTACCGCACTGGAACAGGGCTCATGCCGACCATCGCTCTCGTCGACGACGATCGCAATATTCTCACGTCCGTCTCCATCGCGCTGGAAGCCGAGGGATACCGGATCATGACTTATACCGATGGCGCGTCGGCCCTCGATGGCTTCAAGTCGTCGCCGCCCGATCTCGCCATCCTCGACATCAAGATGCCGCGCATGGACGGCATGGAGCTTCTGCGCCGCGTGCGCCAGAAGACCGACATGCCGGTGATCTTCCTCACCTCCAAGGACGAGGAGATCGACGAATTGTTCGGCCTCAAGATGGGCGCCGACGATTTCATCCGCAAACCCTTCTCGCAGCGCCTCTTGGTCGAGCGCGTCAAGGCGGTGCTCCGACGCGGCACGCCGAAGGACGGCACCGCGCCGCGCGAGATCGACACCGCCAAGGTGCTGGAACGCGGCCTGCTGCGCATGGATCCCGAGCGCCATACCTGCACCTGGAAGGGCGAGCCGGTCACGCTCACCGTCACCGAATTCCTGATCCTGCAGGCCCTGGCCAGCCGCCCGGGCGTCGTGAAGAGCCGCAACGCGCTGATGGATGCGGCCTATGACGATCAGGTCTACGTCGACGACCGCACCATCGACAGCCACATCAAGCGCCTGCGCAAGAAGTTCAAGGTGGTCGACGACGATTTCGACATGATCGAAACCCTTTACGGCGTCGGCTACCGCTTCAAGGAAGCCTGAGAGAGCGTCTGACGGGGACCTGTGACGGGTCCATGTGACGGGCCGCGAGGCTTGCGTTAGACTGCTTCGCTTGTGTGCAGGCGGGGGCGCACGGATCACAGCAAGGCAGACGACACCGCGTGCTCGATCGAACCAAGACCATTCTCTCGCAGCCAGCGGAAGCCGGGCGCCATCCCGAGGCCGCGCGGGCCCCGGAGAAAAAACGGGCCGGCCGTCTGCAACGCTACTGGCAGACGATCGTCGGCCAGTCCTCGTCGAGCCTCACCCGCCGCATCGTCATCCTCAACGTCGCCGGCCTGTTCGCGCTGGTGATGGGCATCTTCTATCTGTCGCAGTCGCGCGCCTTCTTCATCGAGGCGCGGGTGCAGAGCCTGCTCGTGCAGGCCGACATCATTGCCGGCGCCATTGCCGCCTCCGCCACCATCGAAACCGACTCGATCACGCTCGATCCCGACAAGCTGCTCGAATTGCAGGTCGGCGAATCCTACGGGCCCTCGGAAGAAGGCCAGTTCGAGTTTCCGATCAATCCCGAGCGCGTCGCGCCGGTGCTACGGCGGCTGATTTCGCCGACCAACACACGCGCGCGCATCTACGATCATGAAGGCGTGCTCCTGCTCGACAGCCGCAGCCTGTATGGCCGCGGTGACGTCCTGCGTTTCGATCTGCCGCCGCCGGGCGCCGAGAAACCCGGCTTCCTCGAGAAGCAGTGGAATTCGGTGCGCAAGTGGCTCGCGCGCGGCGATCTGCCGGTCTACCAGGAGCTCGGCGCGCAGAACGGCAAGGGTTATCCCGAAGTCGCCGCCGCGCTCGCGGGACAGAAGGCCAGCGTCGTGCGCATCAATTCGCGCGGCGAAGTCATCGTCTCCGTGGCCGCTCCCGTGCAGCGTTTCCGCGCGATCCGCGGTGCCATCCTTCTGTCCACGCAGGGCGCCGACATCGACCAGATGGTGGAAGCGGAGCGGCTCGCCATCTTCAAGGTGTTTCTGATCGGCGTGGCGGTGATGGTGATCCTGTCGATGCTGCTTGCGCGCACCATCGCCGGCCCCATGCGGCGCCTGTCGGAGGCCGCCGATCATGTCCGCCGCCGCATCCGCTCACGCGTGGAAATTCCGGATTTCACCAAACGCGGCGACGAGATCGGACAACTCTCCGGCTCGCTGCGCGACATGACCAATGCGCTTTACAGCCGCATCGAGGCGATCGAAAGCTTCGCCGCCGACGTCGCGCACGAGCTGAAAAACCCGCTGACGTCGCTGCGCTCCGCGGTCGAAACGCTGCCGCTCGCCAAGAGCAAGGAAAGCCAGGCGCGTCTGCTCGCCGTCATCGAGCACGACGTGCGCCGGCTCGACCGGCTGATCTCCGACATTTCCGACGCCAGCCGCCTCGACGCCGAATTGCAGCGCCAGGAATCCGAGCCGGTCGATCTGCACCAGTTGCTCAACACGGTGGTCGGCGTCGCCAACGAGGTGCGGCACGACGACGGCGTTTCCGTCTCGCTCAGCTTCGAAGGCGGCGGGCCGTCGGCCTTCGTCGTGCCGGGACACGATTCCCGCCTCGGCCAGGTGATCGACAACCTGATCGAGAATGCGCGCTCCTTCTCCTCCGCCGGCGGCAATGTGCGGGTGACGGCGCGCCGCCTGAAGAACGAGGTCGAGATAATCGTCGACGACGACGGCCCCGGCATCCGGCCTGACGCTATCGAGAAGATCTTCGAGCGCTTCTATACCGACCGTCCGCATCAGGGCTTCGGCCAGAATTCGGGGCTCGGGCTGTCCATTTCCAAGCAGATCATCGAAGCGCATGGCGGAACAATCCGCGCCGAAAACCGGCTCGGCGTCCCCACTCATGAAGGCGCGGCGCCGCTGGTGCTCGGCGCCCGCTTCACCGTGCGGCTGCCGGCACTCCGGCCGTGACCGGCGCGACCATTCACGCTTCGGCCGTTCTCGTCGGTGCGCGCGCGGCGCTGATCCGCGGCCCGGCAGCATCCGGCAAATCGCGTCTCGCGCTGGCGCTGCTCGATGCGGCCGGGGCTGGCCTGCTGCCCTTTGCTCGGCTGGTCGCCGACGATCGCGCGCATGTGGATGCGGCCAACGGCCGGTTGCTGGTACGGCCACCCGACCAGCTCAAGGGCCTGATCGAAGTGCGCGGCCTCGGCATCCGGCGCGTGGCGTTCGAGCCGGCGGCGATTGTGGGCTGGGTCGTCGACCTCGCCGCGCCTGACGCCGACCGGTTACCGCAGCCGGAAGCCGAAACAACTGTGATTTCAGGGCTCACGCTCACGCGACTTGCGGTCGCAGCGGGGGCTGAACCGCTGCCTCTTGTTCTGGCGGCGCTGCGGACTAATTTACCCCCTACGGGCGTGGGATGACGCCCGGGGGACGGGGCTCGAAGATGCTGGCATCCCAATACGCCCGCCCGGATATTCACACACCCATTTACCGCGATGCAGCATGGGCGTTAAATCCGCCGAAAGCCCTCTTGCAATGGGGTTTCGGATGGTCATGATGAGCGCCCTTTCGTGCGGCGCAACCAGCGCCCGCCGGAGTTCTTCATGATCGGCCTCGTTCTCGTTACCCACGGTCGTCTTGCCGTGGAATTCCGTTCCGCGCTGGAGCACGTCGTCGGTCCGCAGCAGCAGATCGAGGCGGTGACCATCGGTCCCGATGACGACGTGGAACAGCGGCGCAAGGACATCGTCGAAGCGATCAAGCGCGTCGACACCGGCGATGGCGTTGCCGTGCTCACCGACATGTTCGGCGGCACTCCGTCGAACCTCTCGATTTCCTGCATGAGCCGGCCGAAGGTCGAAGTGATCGCGGGAATCAACCTGCCCATGCTCGTCAAGCTGGCCAAGGTCCGCAACGAATGCCCCCTTCCGGAAGCGGTGACCGCCGCACAGGAGGCTGGGCGCAAATACGTCACCATCGCCAGCCGGGTTCTCGCCGGAAAATGAGCGGCTCCGACGGCGCCATTGTCCGTGTGCTGGAGATCACCAACAAGAAGGGCCTGCACGCCCGCGCCTCGGCGAAATTCGTGCAGACGGTGGAGCGCTACGACGCCGACGTGAAAGTCACGCGCGCGGGCGAGACTGTGGGCGGCAATTCCATCATGGGGCTGATGATGCTGGCGGCCGGCCCCGGCACCTCGATCACTGTCGAAGCTAAAGGCAGCCAGGCCGCCGAGGTGATGGACGCGATCTCGACGCTGATCGGCGATCGCTTCGGCGAAGAGGAATAGCGCCGGGCCGCCCTTCCGGAAAAACTGCACCACCAAAATAACGAGTGCTTAACGCGCGGCATTCCAGTGTCGCATTGCGGCGGTGCGCCGTTTTGCAGGATGGAATGTCATATGTGCAATCTCTGTTACCGGCGGGCTTCAACACTGTCCCGTCGCGGTCTGCTTGGCGCAGGCGCGGCCTTGCTCGGCGCAGCGGTTCTTCCCGTCCCTGCCGCCTTCGCCCAAGGCGCGGCGCCGCAGAACGCCATTTCGCCGGACGAAGCGCTGAAGCGGATCATGGAAGGAAATGCCCGCTATGCCGCCAACGCCCCGGCCAACAAGGATTACTCCGCAGGCCGCGCCGCGCGCGTGAGCGGACAATATCCTGTGGCGGCGATCCTGAGCTGCGCCGATTCGCGCGTTTCGCCGGAGCTCGCCTTCGATCAGGGGCCGGGCGACCTGTTCGTCGTGCGCGTCGCCGGCAATTTCGTCAACGATGACGGCCTCGCCAGCATCGAATATGCGGTGAAGTTTCTCGGCGTGCCGCTGGTCATGGTGCTGGGCCACACAAATTGCGGCGCGGTGGACGCCACCATCAAGGTCCTGAAAGACGGCGCCAGGCTGCCAGGCCATCTGCAGGAGATGATCCGCGACATCAAGCCGGCGGTCGAGACCGCCAAAAAGAGCAAGCCGGAAAATCTCCTGAGCGCCGCGATCGAGGAGAATGTGCGCCTCGGTGTGCGCCGTCTCACCACCGCCAAGCCGATCGTGGCGCAGTTCGTGCGGGACCAGAAAATCAAGGTGGTCGGCGCCAATTACGATCTTGCCAGCGGCAAGGTGGGGCTGATCTGATCGGGTCGGATGCCGGCGGCGCGCCTCCGGTGCGGAGGCCGCCGTTTTTCATGCGCGTTGGCAGGGCTGCTCCTTCGCGATAGACCTGCCTGCGGACAAATGGCCTTCACAGCGGGGGGAGCGATTGCGATGACCACCACGCCCAAGAATTCGAGCGCCGAATCGATTGCCCGCCAGCCCGCCGGCTCCAGGCCGGGCGTTGCGCGGCAGACCGCCACCGTCCGCTATGTCGACCGGCCCGAATGCGAGGAAACCTTCGCCGATGCCGTCAACAGCGTCTTCTTCGACGGCCAGACGCTGCGCATCGAATTCGGCATCACTCGCATGGACGAAATGAAGAAGGGCGAGCCGGTGACCGGGCGCCGCTATCCGGCCTGCCGCCTGGTGCTGCCGCCCGCTGCCGCTATCGATCTGATCAACAAGATGCAGCAGACGGCCGCCGCCCTGGAACAGGCTGGAATCGTCAAGGCGAACCGCAAGGACGGCGGAGTTCCGCCGGCGCCGTAACCGTCGCAATCGACCACGTCCAGCGGTGCCGAGAGGCTGGGGAGTCGGCATGACGGCCATTACGGATCCGGATTTGCCGGGCTGGCATTTCAGCCTGTCGGAGGTGTCCAATGGAGTCTGGCGCGCCGACGGCCAGCACACTGACGGCCGTTCGGTGAGCCGCATGGGCACGGACGAAACCCAGGTGCTGAAAGACTGCATGGAAGACGCGAGACAGTTGCCCGCAAGGCGACAACCGTAGGCCAGGCCTCACATAAAGAAATCTTTATATCCTGATTGCGGCGCGCCCCGGGGCCTGCTATAGCCTGCCTCCGACAATGGCCCGGGCGCGCCCGGTTGGCCGCTGACGTCCCTCAAGAACAAGGAATCCCGAGGACATGACCGCAGTCGCGAAGAAAGCCGGCTTTTCCGATTACATCGTCGCCGACATCGGCCTCGCCGAATTCGGCCGCAAGGAAATCTCGCTGGCCGAAACCGAGATGCCGGGCCTGATGGCCACGCGCGAGGAATACGGCCCGAAGCAGCCGCTCAAGGGCGCGCGCATCGCCGGCTCGCTGCACATGACCATCCAGACCGCGGTGCTGATCGAGACGCTGGCCGCGCTCGGCGCCGACATCCGCTGGGTGTCGTGCAACATCTATTCGACGCAGGACCACGCCGCCGCCGCCATCGCCGCCGCCGGCATTCCGGTCTTCGCGGTGAAGGGCGAGACGCTGAAGGATTACTGGGACTACACCGCCAAGCTGTTTGACTGGCACGGCGGCGGCCACCCGAACATGATCCTCGACGACGGCGGCGACGCCACCATGTACGTGCATCTCGGCCTGCGCGCCGAGAAGGGCGACACCGCGTTCCTCGACAAGCCGGGTTCGGAAGAAGAGGAAATCTTCTTCGCGCTGCTCAAGAAGCAGCTCAAGGAAAAGCCGAAGGGCTATTTCCAGGCGATCGCCGACAGCATCAAGGGCGTCTCGGAAGAGACCACAACCGGCGTGCATCGTCTCTACGACATGCAGAAGGCCGGAACGCTCTTGTGGCCCGCGATCAACGTCAACGACTCGGTCACAAAGTCGAAATTCGACAATCTCTATGGCTGCCGTGAATCGCTGGTCGATGGCATCCGCCGCGGCACCGACGTCATGCTCTCGGGCAAGGTGGCGATGGTCGCCGGCTTCGGCGACGTCGGCAAGGGCTCGGCCGCTTCGCTGCGCCAGGCCGGCTGTCGCGTGATGGTGTCGGAGATCGATCCGATCTGCGCGCTGCAGGCGGCGATGGAAGGCTATCAGGTCGTGACGATGGAAGACGCAGCCCCGATCGCCGACATTTTCGTCACTGCGACCGGCAACAAGGACATCATCACCATCGAGCACATGCGCAAGATGAAGGACCGCGCCATCGTCTGCAACATCGGTCACTTCGACAACGAGATCCAGGTCGCGGCGCTGAAGAACCTGAAGTGGGACAACATCAAGCCGCAGGTGGACGAGATCACCTTCCCCGACGGCCATCGCATCATCCTTCTGTCGGAAGGGCGCCTGGTGAATCTCGGCAACGCCATGGGGCATCCGAGCTTCGTCATGTCGGCGTCCTTCACCAACCAGACGCTGGCGCAGATCGAGCTCTTCGCCAACAACAAGGACGGCAAGTACAAGAAGCAAGTCTATGTGCTGCCGAAATCGCTTGACGAGAAAGTCGCGCGCTTGCACCTCGCCAAGATCGGCGTGAAGCTCACCGAGCTGCGCCCCGACCAGGCCGCCTATATCGGCGTGAAGGTGGAAGGCCCGTACAAGTCGGATCACTATCGGTATTAAGTCTCAAGAAAACGTCCAAGGACAGATGGCCGGGCGCGTTGCTCGGCCATTTTTCATGCGGGCACGGCAACGCTTGAAGCGGCAGCACCGATCCTTTCGGCTTCGGACCGCATCTTGTCGCCGAATCGATCGATGGCCTGCCTGCTATGCATGGCGCTGCGGGGAAATCCCATCGTCAGGCTTCCTGTCAGTCGACGATCAACATAGACCGGCAAGGCGATCGCACTGAAGTTCTCGAACGGTCCCCAGCCATTATCATTGACGCCAAATCCATCGATTACTCGCGAGGCGATCCGCCGCTCCAGCAAGCCGACCTGCGTCCTCGAACGCATATTGGGGGAACACTGGCAGCGCAAAAGCTCGCGCCGCTGTTCTGGCGCGCACGCCGCGATGTAAGCACGCCCGGTCGCGGTTGTGTGAAACGGAAAGCAATGCCCCAGTGTCGTGCGATGAAAAGCCAAGGGACTGAGATGATGGTTCTCGATGCGCGAAACCATCGCGTGCCGTTCCGGAATGCTCAGAAAAACGGGCCAGACCAGCTTTTCGATCAGGTCCGGCAAGAGCCGCTGCGCGGCCAAAACGAGCGCATCGTCGTCGCGGAACCCCGCGGCCAGGCTGCGGATCGCGGGCGCGAGGCTGTACCGCCCGGTGTCGGCGTCCATCGACACGTATTGGAGTTCGCGCAAGGTTTCACATATGCGCTTCAGTGTCGTCCGATGGATCTTGAGATAATCGGCCAGCTCCGTTGGGCTCCAGCCTCCGGGCGGCCGTTCGCCCAGCGCGCGCAGCACATGCAACCCGCGAGCAAGCCCGCGTACGACCCTATAGCGAGAAGAGCGACCGGGCGCCATCCGACGGTTCTGTCTCGTGCCGAGTGGTGCACTGTGTGCACGTCGATCCAAAAACTAGTGCGGGCGGTCTTGAGTGTAAAGGTACGATACCTTGATCCGCTGCCTTCCAAGAAGCGCTATCGCCGCTTTCGGGCAGTCGACGGACTTCGACATTCTATAGATGCGAAGAGGCGCGTGTGTTTTACGAACCAGGCAAGACTGCTCACGGCCTCAGGTACAGTCCCTACAAGGCTTGCGTGGTTCCTCGACCCGTGGGCTGGATTTCCACCCTGAGCGCAGACGGCGTACACAATCTTGCACCCTTCAGCCAGTTCCAAAGCCTGAATTTCGATCCGCCCTATGTCATGTTCTCCTGCAATCAAACGACCGAAGGGAGGCGGAAAGACACCTGCGTCAATGTCGAGCAGACCGGCGAATTCGTGTGGAACATGGCGACCTATGAATTGCGGGAAGCGGTAAATATTTCAGCCGAGCAATTTCCGCCCGACATCGACGAGTTCGCCGAAGCCGGCCTGCACAAGGCTCCGGCGCGCCTCGTGCGGCCGGCGGTCGTTGCGGAATCGCCTGTGCATTTCGAGTGCCGCCACTATCAGACAATTCGGCTGCCGGGAAACGGCACGATGGGGACGGTCGATGTCGTCATCGGCCGCGTGATCGGCGTTCATATTTCGGACGACGTGATTACCCCGGAGGGGCGGGTGGATATCCTGAAGATCCGTCCCATCGCCAAGATGGGCTACTACGATTACACAAGCGTCGAGTCATTGTTCGAAATGGTCATCCCGAGCAAGAATGAGCTTCTGAAGGCTGGCATGGAGGGCCGCGCCAGCTCGTGAATCTCGGCAACGCCATGGGGCATCCGAGCTTCGTCATGTCGGCGTCCTTCACCAACCAGACGCTGGCGCAGATCCGGCTCTTCACCATCAACAAGGACGGCAAATAGAAGAAGCAGGTCTATGTGCTGCCCAAATCGTTCGACGAGAAGGTCGCGCGGCTGCACCTCGCCAAGATCGGCGTGAAGCTGACCGAGCTGCGCCCCGACCAGGCCGCCTATATCGGCGTGAAGGTGGAAGGTCCGTACAAGTCGGACCATTACCGCTACTGAGTTCGAGGAAACACCCAGGGACAGATGGCCGGGCGAAAGCCCGGCCATTTTTTGCCAAGGCTCACGCAGCTTTTCTCCGCCTTCATCCTGAGGAGGTAGCGAGGCCGCCGTCTCGAAGGAGGAGGGCGGACCATATTTCGAGACGCATTGCTTCGCACTGCTCGTCAGGATGAGGCCGATCCGGCTCGCAACCTGGGAAGGGGCCGCCCAGCTAGGCACAAAGGAGCTTGGGCCCCGCCTTGCCGCCCCTCGGGACCGGTGCTATCCCGCCGCCATGAGTACCGTCCCCCTGAAAAACATCCGCAATTTCTCGATCGTGGCGCATATCGACCACGGCAAATCGACGCTGGCCGACCGGCTGATCCAGCTCACCGGCGGGCTCGACGCGCGCGAGATGGCGGGCAAGGAGCAGGTGCTCGATTCGATGGACATCGAGCGCGAGCGCGGCATCACCATCAAGGCGCAGACGGTGCGGCTCAATTACCGCGCGCAGGACGGGCAGGATTACATCCTCAACCTGATCGACACGCCGGGCCATGTCGACTTCGCCTATGAGGTGAACCGCTCGCTCGCCGCCTGCGAGGGCTCGCTGCTCGTCGTCGACGCCTCGCAGGGCGTCGAAGCGCAGACGCTCGCCAACGTCTATCAGGCGATCGACAACAACCACGAGATCGTCCCGGTGCTCAACAAGGTCGATCTGCCCGCCGCGGAACCCGAAAAGGTGAAGCAGCAGATCGAGGACGTGATCGGCATCGACGCTTCCGACGCCATTCCGATTTCGGCCAAGACCGGCCTCGGCATTCCCGATGTGCTGGAAGCCATTGTGCACAAGCTGCCCGCGCCGAAGGGGGACCGCGACGCCACGCTGAAGGCGCTGCTGGTCGATAGCTGGTACGATTCCTATCTCGGCGTCATCGTGCTCGTGCGCATCGTCGACGGCACACTCAAGGAAGGCGACAACATCAAGATGATGGGCACCGGCGCGACCTATCAGGTCGACCGCGTCGGTGTGTTCACGCCCAAGAAGGTGGAAGTGAAGGAGCTCGGCCCCGGAGAGATCGGCTTCCTCACCGCCTCGATCAAGGAGGTCGCTGACACGAGAGTCGGCGACACCATCACCGATGCGAGGAAACCGGTCGCGCAAGCGTTGCCGGGCTTCAAGCCGGCGATTCCCGTCGTGTTCTGCGGCCTCTTTCCGGTTGACGCCGCGGCGTTCGAGGAATTGCGCGCGGCGATGGGCAAGCTGCGCCTCAACGACGCGAGCTTCTCCTTCGAAATGGAAACCAGTGCCGCGCTCGGCTTCGGCTTCCGCTGCGGCTTCCTCGGCTTGCTGCATCTCGAAATCATCCAGGAGCGGCTGGAGCGCGAGTTCAATCTCGACCTGATCGCGACCGCGCCGAGCGTCATCTACAAGATGTCGCTCACCGACGGCTCGCAGATCGAGATCCACAATCCGGTCGACATGCCGGACGTGGTGAAGATCGAAGAGATTCAGGAGCCGTGGATCGAGGCCACGATCATGACGCCGGACGATTATCTCGGCGCCGTGCTGAAACTCTGCCAGGACCGCCGCGGCGTGCAGAAGGAGCTGACCTATGTCGGCAATCGCGCGATGGCGAAATACGACCTGCCGCTCAACGAGGTGGTGTTCGATTTCTACGACCGGCTGAAGTCGGTGTCGAAGGGCTATGCCTCCTTCGACTATCACCTGACCGACTACAAGCCGTCCGACCTCGTGAAGATGCAGATCCTGGTCAACGGCGATCCGGTCGATGCGCTGTCCATGCTGGTGCACCGGACGCGCGCGGAAGGCCGCGGCAGAGCGATGGTGGAGAAGCTGAAGGAGCTGATCCCGCCGCACATGTTCCAGGTGCCGATCCAGGCTGCCATCGGCGGCAAGGTGATCGCGCGCGAGACCGTGCGCGCGCTGAGGAAAGACGTGACCGCCAAATGCTACGGCGGCGACGCCACGCGCAAGCGCAAGCTTCTGGAGAAGCAGAAGGAAGGCAAGAAGAAGATGCGCCAATACGGGAAGGTCGACATCCCGCAGGAGGCTTTTATTGCGGCGCTGAAGGTGGATGTGTAGCCCGCCACCTGTCCGCGCTAGGCTTTAGCCACCGGTTGCAGAAACGCCTCAAATCCGCTGACCGCTTCCTCGTCCTTGCGGCGCGAGCGTTCGACAAATTGCTGCAACCCGACATAGACATCGGCGGTCGTCGCCATGCGCTCGAACTGCGCCGCTTCCACCGCCAGCCCTTCGTCGATCGTGAGGTTGATCCCGCGCGTCACGCTGGTGAGACAGGCACGCACGGCGTCGGGGGTGTGCCGCGTGATCTGCTGCACAAGCGCTTGTACGGCGTCTATGAGATTCCCCTCTGGAACGACCTCGTTGACGAGGCCGATCAGCCGGGCGTCATGCGCCGAGATCGGCGCGCCGGTCAGGATCATGTGCAGCGCGCGCTTGCGTCCGATCAGGCGCGGCAGCCGTTGCGTGCCGCCGAAGGGCGGCGCGAAGCCCAGCCTGATTTCCGGCTTGGCGAAGCTTGCGTGATCGGCGGCGATGGCGAGCGGACAGGCTTCGATGATTTCGCAGCCGCCACCGAATGCGAGACCGTTGACCGCCGCGATCACCGGCTTGCCGAATGACTCGATCCTGCGCGTCAGGTTTTGTCCGCGCCGGACAAAATCGCGCATCACGACATCGGCGCCCAGCTTGATTGTCTCCCGCAATTCGGCGATATCCGCTCCCGCGCTGAACGCGCGCTCGCCCGCCCCGGTCAGCACCACCACCCGGATATCCGGCTCGCTTTCGGCAAAGTCGAGAAAATCCTGCATGCGGTCGATGACGTCGAAGTTGAGCGCGTTGAGCTTGTCCGGGCGATTCAGAGTTATGGTGGCGACGGGCCCGCTCACATCGAGCAGAACAGTGGCGTTGGCTGGGGAAACGGGCATGGGTGTCATTCCTTGATTGCAACGCCACGCTGCCGTCTCCGATGCTATCTGTTCAAACGAGTAATTTTTCGCGCCGGCGTGAACGAAATTCATCTGCCGGCGAGATCGGGACCGGCCATGCGCCATCGCCTTCCGCCGCTGAATGCCTTGCGCCTGTTCGAGGCGGCAGCGCGGCATCTGAGCTTCAAGAACGCGGCGGAGGAATTGCTGCTGACCCCGAGCGCGGTGAGCCACGGCATCCAGTCGCTCGAGCAGTGGCTCAGCGTTGCGCTCTTCACCCGCACAGCCAAGGGCCTTGTGCTGACGGACGCAGGCGCATCCTATTATCCGACGGTGCAGGCCGCGCTCGATATGATCACGAATGGCAGTCAGCGCATTTCTGCGCGACAACATCGGCGCTTGCGCATCAGCGTGGCGCCGACTTTCGCCAATCGTCTGCTGATGCCGGCGCTTGGCGAGTTCCAGGACGCGCATCCCGATATCGCGGTCGATATCGACACGTCGCTGGACTATGTCGAGCTGGGCGATAACAGCGCCGACATTGCCATCCGCGTCGGCAAGGGCGGCTGGACCGATGTGACCGCGGAGGAATTGCTGCGCGAGACGCTGGTGCCGGTCTGCGCGCCGGAACGCCTGCGCGATTTCGCGGACAAGGCGCTCGGCGATCTGCCGCTGATCCATGTCACCACCGTCTCCGAGGACTGGGCGCGCTGGGCGGCGGCCACCGGACGCAAAGCGCCGTCGCCGAATCGCGGTTTGCGTTTCGACACCTTGCAGATGGCGTTCGATGCCGCGGCGCGCGGGCTCGGCGTCGCGATCGGACGGCGGCCCCTGATCGACTCCGAGCTAAAGTCCGGCCATCTCGTTGCCCTGTGGACGCCGGAAGTGCGGTGCGAATCGGCGCACTGGCTCGTCTCGACGAGCAGGAAATCGGACGAGCCTGCGGTGCGGGCGTTTCGCGCGTGGATCAAATCGCGCCCGCTCGACAGGCATCTGGCTCAGGTTTCCTGATACTTCGCCCAATCCGCCACGCTTTTCACCATCGCTTCGGCACGAGCCGGCTCGGCGCCGCCCAGTTCCGACAACCGCAGCACGCCGCAGATCAGCTTGACTCGTCGCAAATCGATGACGCGGCCGGTCAGGCGCTCGTATTCCATCGCAAGCCGCTCGACGAAATCCGGTGCAATCCAGCTCGGATGGATGAACTCCTTGTGCAGATCGCCGAAACCTGAATCGCCGAAATCATAGATGCCGTTCAGGCGCTGCTCGGAATGATCGAAGGCCATGTTCCAGCCGTGGCTGTCGAAATGGCCGTAAGGTTTGCCATGCGGGTCGGCGTCGAGGTCCTGCCACACCTTGATAGTGCGCTCGGCATAGCCGCGCAGCTCCGGCGGCAGCAGCGGCCAAGCCTCCCGCAATATGTCGTCCGGCGGCAGCCACGAGCCGATAGGGCCGGCGCCCGCCGCTGTCATCATCGCATCGTCGAGGGCGTGCAGCTCGGCGAAGAACAGCGCGACGTCCGCGGCGAGGCGCTCACGTGCCTTGCACGGCAACTTTTCATACTGCGCCGCCAGCAGATGTTCCCCTTTCAGTTTCACGTGCTGCGAAAAGAAAGGCGGCCCTTCGAATAGCTGAAGCTTGGGCAACGGCATCGTCACCGCGGGCCGCACCGCCGCGAGAATTCCGGCCTCGGCTCTCAGTCTTCGCTCCGCCTCGGCATGACGGGGGAATTTGAAAATCAGGCGGTCGTCTACATCGACCGCGAAGCTGTCCCAGCCGATGGTGTGCAGACTGAAGCGACAAGATCGCAGCTCCGGAAACGACGCAATGATCGCTTCGCGCAATTCAACGAGGTTTGACTCCATGATGCGGACGTAGAGGCTCGGTGCTCGTGACGCAATTGTTCAATCCGGGGCGATTTGGCGCATTCTTTTGGATCAGCAAAAGCCGCCCGGATGGAGCATCATCGTAATCCGGGGCGAGCAAGCGTAGCCCGGATGGAGCGTTAGCAAAATCCGAGGCCGGCATTACCGCTTGCAATCCCGCATTCCGCTTCGCTCCATGCGGGCTAGGTGCTTCATCTCCCTTTGCGGAGAATGAAAAACAGGAACAGAGGCACCCCGCCTCTCAAACAATAGGGGTGATGACGCTTGGCTGCATATCAACGAGTCGCCCCCCGCGAAAGCGGGCGGCCCATAAACACCTCGCTGGCATTGTGGCTATGGGTCCCCGCTTTCGTGGGGACGACCCGAATGAAAGCGTTGCTTACGGCTGCGGAATTTTCGCCCGCTCGACGATCGGCTTCCACTTGTCGTAATCGGTCGCGATCATCTTCTGCAGCTCGCTTCCGGTCACGCTCATCGGTGTCACGCCGAGTCCCTTCAGCTTCTCGATCATCGCCGGGTCCTTGGCGATCTCGCGCAATTCCGCGGCGAGCTTGTCGGTGATCGCCGTCGGCGTCTTCGCGGGAGCGACGAAGACCGCGGTCCATGTCACTTCCAGGCCCGGAACGGTTTCGGCCAGAGCGGGAATCGAGGGATCGACCGGATAGCGTTCAAGCGACGACACGCCGATCGCCCGCGCCTTGCCGGCCTGCACCTGCGGATAGGCGGTGGAGAACTGGTCGCAAGTCATCTGGATCTGGCCGCCGATCAGGTCCTGGATGATCTGATTGGAGGCGCGATACGGCACATGCGCGATCTTCGCGCCGGTATGCTGAACGATCAGCTCCATGCACAGATGCTGCGACGTGCCGATGCCGGACGAGCCGTAGCTCAGCTTGTCCGGATTGGCCTTCATGTAGGCGAACAGCTCGGCCGGGGTTTTCGCCGGCACTTTCGGATCGACGATCAGCATGTTCGGCTGATAGGCGACCATCGCGACCGGGCGGATATCCTTCAGCCCGTCATAGCCGAGCTTGTCCTTGTAGATGTGCGGCAAGATGAACAGCGTGCCGGCCGAGACCACCGCCAGCGTATAGCCGTCGGGATTGGACTTCGCCATCGCCCCGATGCCGATGCTGCCGCCGGCCCCGCTCTTGTTCTCGATCACGAATTGCTGGCCAAGCCGCGCTGACAGACGTTCGGAGAATATGCGCGCCGCGGCATCGACATTGCCGCCGGCGGCGAACGGCACGATCACGGTGACGGGCCGCGTCGGCCATTGCTGGGCTTGCGCCGGAACCGCGAGGCTGGCCAGTATCGCGAGATATGCGACAGCCGACGTCCAGATCGTCTTCATTTCATTTCCTTCCCTTGAGGATTGTCGTTCGACTTTATCTTGGCTGGTGGGTCAGCTTAGCGCGGATTGCCCCCTGGCGAAATGCGGGATGAGGTTATTATTGCCCGCGCCGCATTCGTCTCGTCGCCGTCGTCCCGCGGAATCGCGACAATGGGCGACACCTCCTCTCCGCCTTGGACTGGGCTGGCCATTCCGGGTCCGCGCGCGAAACGCGCGTCCGGGAACGGCAATCGAGAATGTTGACTTATTTCCTATAGGATGATAATCATATCGCGTCCCCGCTCCCTCCCGCGCCGCCGTCATGACGCGGCGCGAGGAGACGGGCGGGCCGGAGGTCGGCTGCGGCGGAGATGTGGCGTGGCGCTTCCGGGGCTGGTTGCGGGGGAAATCCCGCAGACAGACGACCGTCCCGCGGGCCTTGCGCCGCGCGGGACCGATGGAGCGCCGGGGGGGCGCAGGGCTCCGCCAGAGCCCGCGCGCCCGCGATAGTGGCGCGCGGCGGGGTGCGTCAATCCCCGCCAAAGGGGGCCTGTGAGCGCCGGCCCCCTGGCGCCTCCCGGCGCTCCATTGCTCTTTCCCGGAAACGGGAAGGACAAGGAAACAGGGACCAGGCGAGCCCCGCCTGACGAAACAAAGGGGCGGCGGAGCGTTGGCTGACCCGCACATAATTGCAACTCATTCGCATTTGCAATACGATCAAAGCAAACGATCCGAATGACACCCACGATCAATCGCGGAGGACAGCCATGCCATTCCGATCTTGCGTTGCGCTGGGACTGGTATTTGCCGCGGCTGCGTTTGCGCCCTCAGCGCACGCGGCCGGCGATCTCTCCAGGCAAGAGCCGATCGAAATCACCGTCGATCTCGGCGCGCCGGGAAAACACGCTTTCATCCCGGACAAGCTGCGCTTCGAGACCGGCAAGCTCTACAAGCTCGTCCTGCGCAACGCGAGCGGCGACCCGCATTACTTCACCTCGCACGGCTTCTCGCAGATGATCTTCACGCGCAAGGTGCAGGTGAACCAGCCGCGCGACGGCAAGCTGATGCCCGTCGCCGAATTCAAGGGCGCGATCCGCGAGATCGAGGTCTATCCGGGGCACAGCGCCGAATGGTGGTTCGTGCCGGTCGCCGCCGGGCGTATCACCGATCTGCAATGCGGCATCCGCGGCAGCGACGGCAGGACGCATGCCGAGCACGGCATGACCGGCGAGATCGTCATCGAATGACGCGCGGCGCCATTCAGCGATAATTCGCCGTCTCCAGCATCACCAGCCGCGCCGGCGCGCCGGGCGAGAGTGCGGGTGCCGAGACGCGCGGCAAGGCGCGCCGCGCCTCCGCGACGCGCATGGCGTCGCGGCGGCGGCGCGCCGCGGCGTCGACCATGCGGCCGGGCGTGAACCAGCGGCTCTGCGCGGCGGCGATCACATCGCCGCGAGTGACGCCGATGTCCATCAGCATGCGCTCGTCGGCCGCAAGCAACTGGCCGAGCTCGCGTTCATATTGCCGCGCCAGCGCAGCGCGCCGGCGCCAGGCGGCGAAGCGGCGCAGGAGGCGCCTGCCGGCGATGCGCAGCATCTTTGCGATATGGCGTGCGCGCTCGGCGCGGGCCTGCATGATGCTCGGGCGCGTCACGTGAATGAATGTGGTCACAAGCATAGTCGTCTCCATCTCGTTGCGCGCGGCATATGCGGCTGTCCTGCCGCCCGGCCATGACTGCGTTTCCAAGGTTCTTGCTGAAATGCCGGACGGACGTCCGGCATCGGCGCGGTCTCGCGCGCGGACTTCTTGACCGGCCTAGCGGCGCGGTCGCTGGTCGGAAACTTGGTCGCCCCCGCCGGCTGGCGGGTTCAATCCTGCATCAGGTTTTTTGCAGGCCTGCGGACGTCAACGCTCAGGCCGTTCGGCCAGCCGCCGCAGCCGAAGGCGCGGTTCGCCTTGCGCGGCCGCAACCGGCTCGATGACGATGCGGGTATTCGCCGTGCCGTGCTTCTGCACCAGCGCGAACAGCACCGCTGCATTGTCGGGATGCAGCCGGACACAGCCCTTGGACGCGCGGCGGCCAAGCTGGCGCACATGGGTCGTGCCGTGGATGGCGTAATTGCCGTCGAAGAAGATCGAGTAGGGCATCGGCGCCATGTTGTATTTGCGCGAATGCCATTTGCGTTCCAGCCGCTGCGGCTTGTAGGTGCCTGCATGCGGCCCGCCGCCGAGACCGGTGGAGACGGTCCAGAAATGCCGCATCTCGCCATCGACCGAAACGAACATGCGCTGGTGCGCCTTGTCGACGCGCACCTCCACATCCGCCTGCGCGGGAACCGGCCAGAGAATCAACGCCATGAGAGCGGCTGCAACGCGATACATGTTTCAACCCGATGCCTGAAAACAGTCAGAATTCCTGCAATCCTCGTGCCGCCAAAGAGGGCTGACAAATCGGCCGCACCCGGCTAGACGGCATGCATGCGACCGCCATTCCATGTTATCGCAATGGCCCTTGCCGCTTCCTTAAGCGGGCACCTTTTTGGCGTTGCCGCGCAGGCGCAGGACATCGGCAGCGTCAATCCCAGGCCGCTGCCGCCGCTCGCCAATCCCAACGATCCGAAAAACCCGGCCAAGGAGCTCTTCGGCCGCAAGCCGGCGCCGGCCAATCTGGAGGCGCGTGCCATCGGCTTTTACACGAAGGGCTGCCTCGCCGGCGCAGTGGCGCTGCCGATCAACGGCAGGACCTGGCAGGTCATGCGGCTGTCGCGCAACCGCAACTGGGGGCACCCCAATCTGGTCAAGTCGCTGGAGACCCTTGCCGGCAAGGCGCCGAAGGTCGGCTGGCGCGGGCTTCTGGTCGGCGACATGGCGCAGGCGCGCGGCGGCCCGATGCTCACCGGGCATGCGAGCCATCAGGTCGGGCTCGATGCCGATATCTGGCTGACGCCGATGCCGGACCGGGAACTCACGCGGCTGGAGCGCGAGGAAATGTCGGCGACCAATGTCGTGCGGCCCGACAAGAAGGATGTCGATCCCGCCGTCTGGACGCCGCAGCACACCGCCATCATCCGCGCCGCCGCCGAAGACCCGCAGGTCGAGCGCATCATCGTCAATGCCGCGATCAAGAAGGCGCTGTGCCGCGAAGCCGGCAACAATCGCTCATGGCTGAGCAAGGTGCGCCCCTGGTGGGGCCACAATTATCACTTCCATGTCCGCATCGTCTGCCCGAAGGACAGCCCCGAATGCAAACCGCAGGATCCCACGCCGCAAACTGACGGCTGCGGCAAGGAACTCGATTACTGGTTCCAGGAGAGCATCCTCAATCCGCCGCCGCCGAAAGAGCCACCGAAGCCGAAGCCGCCGCTGACCATGGCCGACCTGCCCGCCGCATGCCGGCAGGTGCTGCTCGCACCCTGACTCAGAGCAGCTTGAAGAAGCGGGCGATCTGCCACAGCGCCAGCACGACCACCAGAACGCCGACCATCACCATCAGCGAGCGCGGCGAGACATACTTGACCACCCAGCCGCCGAACGGGGCGGCGACAATTCCGCCGAGCACCAGCGGGACGAGATGCGAGAGCAGCGAGGCTCCGAGCTCGATAAAGAACGTCGTCGCCGCGGCGACGGTGACGAAGAATTCCGTCGCATTCACCGACCCGACCGTCTTGCGCGGCGCGTGACCCGACCCGATCAGCGTTGACGTCGCGATCGGTCCCCAGCCGCCGCCGCCAGTGGCGTCGAGAAATCCCGCGCCCAGTCCGAGCGGCGAGAGCCACCGTGCCGGCGTATCGCGCGCCGGCGCGATCCGGCAGGATTTGAGAAGAATGAAGATTCCCATCAGCAGGAGATATCCGGAAATCACCGGGCGCATCATCGCCGCGTCGACATTCGACAGGATCCACGCCCCGAGAATCGCACCCAGGACACCGCCGATCCCCAGCCGCAGCACGTAATGCCAGTCGACATTGCGATGCGCGACATGCGAAGCCGCCGATGCGCCGGTGGTGAAGATTTCCGCCGTATGCACCACCGCGCTGGCCTGCGCCGGCGGCACGCCCATCGCCAGCATCGCCGATGTCGAGATCACGCCGAAGGCCATGCCGAGCGCGCCATCGACCAGCTGGGCAAGAAAACCGATTCCGGCCAGCACAAAGAAATCAGCCGACAGCAAGCCGGTTGTCATCGCGCCCCCAATTCACCTGAGCGAGATCAAGAAAAACGGCGCAGCCTTGCTGCGCCTTGCGAGGAGCCGCATTCTCTTCACCGCACCGGACTCCGTCAATCGGCACGCCGGGAACGATATTCCCATTTTCGGCGGAGAAATAGAACTATAGACCGCGGGAGGCCGAGAAGACGAAGGACTTGATTGCCGCGAGCAAAATCGTCGCTGTAACCGCGAATATCATGACGGTGAGCGTGTAAAGTGGCACGCCCTGGCGCGGCGCGCGCATCAGCGGCGGCAAACCAGTCCACACCAGATAGCCGCTATAGAGGCTCAGGATCGCAAGAAACCGCAACCCTGGCACGATCAGAAAAATCCCCGCGAGCCAGACGGGCGTGTGCGCGTAGACCGCCACTTTCAGCGCCTGCATGAAATTGCGCTGCCCGCCGAAAGACCGCGCCAGCAGATCGATGGCCATCGCTACCACATACACGATCACGAAAGACAGCAGATAGCTGATCGCCGCGTCTGCAACGCCGGCGGCGACAGGCTCGCGAAAGGTTCCGACCGACACCTTCACGCCGACCAGCGACTGCCCGATGAAACCCGCCAAGGCTGGAATGAGCGCGAGAATGGCGACATAGCGTACGAACAGGAATGCCGGCTCGGTGAATTCGCGTTCGATAACGAGCCATTCCCTGTGCGGCGTCAGCAGGACATTCTTGACCCGCTCCAGCAGATTGAACTTCACGCGCACCATTCTCTAGCGCCTTGCATCTTCCAGGATCATCGCCGCCGCCTTGTCGGCAATCATCATAGTCGGCGAGTTGGTATTGCCGGAGGTAATCGTCGGCATGACCGAGGCATCGGCGATGCGCAGGCCTTGGAGGCCGATCACGCGCAACCGCTCGTCGGTGACGGCAAGCCTGTCGTCGCGCCGCCCCATCTTTGCCGTCCCGACCGGATGAAAGATCGTCGTGCCGATATTGCCGGCGGCCTTGATCAACGATTCTTCGTCATCGTCGCGCACGTCGTCGCCCGGCAGATACTCGACCGGGAAATATTTCTGCAGCGCCGGCTGCGCGACGATCCTGCGCGTCACGCGGATGGAATCGGCGGCGACCTTGCGGTCTTCTTCGGTCGACAGATAATTCGGCTGAATCAGCGGCGCATCCTCCGGCCGGGACGAGCGCAACCGCACCTGCCCGCGGCTCGAAGGGCGCAGATTGGCGACGCTGACGGTGAAGGCCGGGAAGGGATGCAGCGGGTCGCCGAACTTCTCAAGCGAGAGCGGCTGCACGTGATACTGGATATTGGGGCGATCGTAGGCGAGGCTCGAGCGCGTGAAGGCGCCGAGCTGCGAGGGCGCCATGGTGAGCGGACCGCGCCGGCGCAGCAGATAGTCCAGTCCCATGCCGGCGCGGCGCCACAGCGAGCGATAGGTCTCATTCAGGGTGGTGACCCCTGACAATTTGTAGATCAGGCGCAATTGCAGATGGTCTTGCAGATTCTCGCCGACGCCCGGCCTGTCGAGCACAGGCAGAATGCCGAAGCGATTGACCTCCTCCGCCGGGCCGACGCCGGAGAGAAGCAGCACCTGCGGGGAGCCGACGGCACCGGCTGCAAGGATCACTTCGCCTTTGCAGCGCGCGAGCCGCACCTCGCCGTTCTGGCGGAAGCGCACGCCGATGGCACGGTTGCGGTCGAAGATGATGCGCTCGGCGAGGCAGCCCGTTTCCAACCGCAGGTTCGCCCGCTTGAGCACCGGCTTGAGAAAGCCGCGCGCCGAGGACCAGCGGCGCCCCCGCTTCTGGTTCACATGGAAATAGCCGACGCCCTCATTGTCGCCGGTGTTGAAATCCTTGACCCTGGGAATGCCGTATTCCACGGCGGCCTCCTCGAAGGCATCGGTGATATCCCAGCGCAGGCGCGGATATTCCACGCGCCATTCGCCGCCGATCGCATGGTGTTCGCTCTCGCCCATGAAGTGATCGAGCTGCTTGCGGAAGATCGGCTTCACGTCGTCCCAGCCCCATCCTGTCAGGCCGAGCTGGCGCCAATGATCGTAATCGCCTGCCTGCCCGCGCATGTAGATCATGGCGTTGATAGCCGAGCAGCCGCCGATCACCTTGCCGCGCGGATAATTCAGGCTGCGACCGTTAAGACCCGGCACGGCTTCGGTCTTGAACATCCAGTCGGCACGCGGATTGCCGATCGCGAACAGATAACCGACCGGAACGTGAAACCAGATCCAGTTGTCGCGGCCGCCCGCTTCCAGCAGCAGCACCCTGGTGTTCGGATCGGCCGACAGACGATTGGCGAGGACGCATCCTGCGGAGCCGGCCCCGACGATGATGTAGTCGTAGTCGCCTTCGAAAACCGACTCCGGCACGCGAGACCTCCCTCACCAGATCAGCCAGCCTCGTCAATAAACACCGATCAGTTTGAGCCCCGCGATGATCAGCACAAGGCCGAGCGCACGCTGGATCACGAGCGGCGGCGCCTTCGTGCCGATGCTCGTACCGACGAGAGCCCCCAGAATGACCGCCACCGCATAAATGGGCAACTCCGGCGGCAGAGCGCGAACAACCACGACATTGCCAGCGAGCCCGGCGATGGAATTGGCCAGGATGAAAACCGCCGCGACGCCGGAGGCCATGCGCAGCTCGCACCAGGCAAACATCACGAGCAGCGGGGACAAGAAAATCCCCCCGCCTGTGCCGGTCAGGCCGGAGAGAAGGCCAATGCCCATGCCGAGCAATACGGCGAGCCAGACCGGCGGGTCACGAGGCGCGCGTCCTGCAACCAGATTCGTCAGGAGCAGAAACCGAATGCCGGCAAACAGGAGAACAACGCCCACCAAGGGGCGGTAGTATTCACCCGGCAACTGGATGCCGCCGCCGAGAAAGGCGAAGGGCACCGCGCCGAGCATGAATGGCCAGACGGTACGCCACCGGAACAGGCGCGCGTGCCAGTAGCGCAACGACGCAAACCCGGCGACAAGAATGTTGAGTGCAAGCGCCGTTGGCCGCATCACCGCGGGCTGAACGCCAAACAGCGCCATCAACGCGATATAGGCGGACGCGCCGGCATGACCCACGGAGGAATAGAGCGCGGCGCCGAGAAACATGCAGACGGCAAGGTACCAGGGAATTTCAGGCATGGCATGCAATGGCGGCAGAATCATCCGCCCACACGGGTTGGAGTGGTGATGAAGGGAGGCCCAGGACCATCGTCGCGGGCACACGCATAGCCGCTCGCCGCCAGCTTGCAGTTTCATGATAACAAAGGCGGCCCGGCTGTCTATCGCATTTCATGAGGCCGTGACTGGACGAGAGGACAAATGTCGTGTTCCCGCCTGAGCGCATCGTCTGCCTGACCGAGGAGACCGTGGAGACGCTTTATCTTCTCGGCGAGGATCGCCGCATCGTCGGCGTCTCCGGCTACGCCGTGCGCCCGCCGCGGGTGCGCAAGGAAAAGCCGCGCGTTTCCGCCTTCATCAGCGCGGACGTGCCCAAAATCCTCGCCCTCGAGCCCGATCTGGTGCTGACCTTTTCGGATCTGCAGGCCGATATCGTCGCCGACCTTGTTCGCGCTGGCATTGCCGTGCACGCCTTCAACCAGCGCGACCTCACTGGAATCTTCGCGATGATCCGCACGCTCGGTGCACTCGCTGGAGTGGCGGACAGAGCAGATGCGCTTGCGCAGTCGCTCGAACAGCGCGTGTCGCAAGTTCGCCAGCGCAGGAGCACCCTTCCGCACAAGCCACGCATCTATTTCGAGGAATGGGATGCGCCGATGATTTCCGGCATCCGCTGGGTCTCGGAACTGATCGAGATCGCCGGCGGCGTGGATGTGTTTCCGGAATTGTCGCTTCGCAAGAACGCGAGAGACCGCATCGTCTCGCCGGAACAAGTGATCGCGGCGGCGCCCGACATCGTCATCGGCTCCTGGTGCGGCAAGAAATTCGTGCCCGGCAAGGTCGTCGCGCGGGCGGGCTTCGCTGATATTCCAGCCGTGCGTTCAGGCTTCCTGCGCGAGATCAAGTCGACGATCATTCTGCAGCCCGGCCCCGCGGCCCTGACCGATGGGCTCGATGCGATCGTCCGCATCGTCGACGAGTGGTCGGCGGCTCAGCGCAACGCCGGCAGCCGTGCCAGCGTCTCCGCGAGATAGCCGAACGCCGCGACCAGAGCCGGTCCGCCGCACATGGTGTAGCGCGTCGGCAGCGCGACGCGGCGGTCCTCGGGATAAAGCCCGCGCAAGGCCGGATGCGTCAGATAGAGCGCGCCCTGATCCGACGGCGCCTGCGGCGGATCCTTCAAGAACACCAGATCGGGTTTGAGCAGAAGCAGCTTTTCCAACGGGATGAACCCGCCATAACCCGCCGGCGCACCGGCTGGCGGCTTCAAGCCCGCTTCCACGAGCAAGGCTGCCGCAAGACTCGACGGCCCCTGCGTATAGCCGCCACGTTCGATCACCAGGGCGGTCGCATGCTGCAGGCGCGGCACCGCCGCAAGTCGTGCGCGCGCCGCATCGAGATCGGCGACGAGCTTCTCGCCCCGCGCCCGGTGGCCGAGTATGCCGGCCACGTCACGGATCTGCTTTCTGGCATTTTCGAGATCGGTGACAAACCCGACTTCCGCAACCTGCATGCCCTGCGCCGCCACCATGCGCCGGGTCACCGAGCGGTCGTTCGGCCCCACCAGCACCAGATCGGGCTGCAGCGCGATGGTCGCCTCCGCCTGCCAGTCGAGCCGACGGAAGGCGCGCGCCTTGTCCGCCATCACCGACAATGCCGGGTCGGCGGCATACGGCGAGAGTCCGGCAATCTGCTCCGGATCGGCCAAAGCCAGCACCAGCTGGTCCGCGCAAAGGTTGAACGACACCACGCGGCGCGGCGATTCGGCGGCGGAGGCAGCCCCCTGCGTCCACAGAACGCTCGCCGCAAGCAACATTGGCATTAATGGTCTCATGCGGGCATAGTCGCCCGCCCAGCCCGGAGGCCGCAAGTCAGTCGCGCGATGCCCGTCACACCCCCCAGAAGCCGCCGTCTCATCCTCGGCCTCACGGCGTTGATCCTCTTGCTGATGCTGGTCTCGCTGATGGTCGGCCCGGCCGGGCTATCCCCACGCGAGGCGCTTTTGGCGCTGATCTCTGGCGAGGGCCCCGCCGGCATCATCGTGCGCGACATCCGCCTGCCCCGCACCCTGCTGGCAGTCCTGATTGGAGCGACGCTCGGCCTCTCTGGCGCGGCCTTGCAGGGCCTGTTGCGCAACCCGCTGGCGGAGCCGGCTTTGTTCGGCGCGCCACAGGCTGCTGCCGCCGCCGCCTCGTTCATGATCGCCTTCGGATTCGTCTCGGCGACCTCGCTCGCGGTGCCGCTCGCCGGCATGGCCGGCGCACTGGTCTCGGTCGGCGGGCTGGTCGCGATCGCAGGAAGCCGGGCCAGCCTCACCGTGATCCTGCTCGCGGGACTGGCTCTGGCGAGCTTTGCGGGCGCGGTCACCGCGCTTATTCTCAATCTCGCACCCAATCCGTTCATCGCGCTGGAAGTTGCGTTCTGGCTGCTCGGTTCGCTGGAGGATCGCAGCAGCGATCATCTCATGATCGCCGCGCCGTTCCTGCTGGCGAGCTGGGTGGTGCTGTTCGCCAATGCGCGCAGCTTCCGCGCACTTACGCTGGGGGAGGATGCCGCTGCCTCGCTCGGCGTCGATCTCGTGCGCACGCGGCTGATGGTGGTGGTCGGCGTTGCGCTTGGCGTCGGCGCTGCGGTTGCGGTCGCAGGCTCGATCGGATTTGTCGGCCTCGTCGCCCCGCATCTGGTGCGGCGCGCGGTGAATTCCGATCCGGCGCGAGTCATGCTGCCGGGTGCACTCGCCGGCGCCGCTCTGCTGCTCGCCGCCGACACCGCGGTGCGGATCATTCCTGCCGCGATCGAGCTGAAGGTCGGCGTCGTCACCGCTCTGATCGGCGTGCCCTTCTTCCTGATGATGATTTTCGGCGAGCGCCGCGAACTCGAAGGAGCGCCGGCATGAGCGCCGCCCCGATGCTCGCGGCGGATGGCTTGTCGGTGCGCCTCGATCGCGCGCCGATCGTAAAGGAGGCTTCCCTTGCGTTGCAGGGAGGGCAGTTCACCGCGCTTGTCGGTCCAAACGGGGCCGGCAAGACCACGCTGATCCGTGCACTGGCAGGTCTCATCCCGGCCAGCGGCATCATCATGCTGGACGGCATGGGCCTCTCGACCTTTTCGCCGCGCGAGCGCGCCAGGCGCATCGCTTACCTGCCGCAGGGCAACACCTTCCACTGGCCGATGCCGGTGGAGCAGATCGTGGCGCTCGGCCGCTATCCGCACGGCGATCCTTTTGCGCCGCCTACCGAAGCGGACAGAATGGCGGTCGCGCATGCGATGGAGATCACAGGCATCCGGGATTTCTTGCACCGCCCCGTGACGCATCTGTCCGGCGGCGAGAGGGCCCGTGTTGCCCTTGCCCGCGCGCTGGCGACAGAGGCGAAAGTGCTGCTCGCCGACGAGCCCACCATGTCGCTCGACCCACGGCATCAATTGACCGTCATGGATCTGCTGCGCGACCAGGCGCGCAAGGGCAGCGCCGTGCTCGCCGTCGTGCACGACCTCGCGCTGGCCGCGCGCTATGCCGACCGCGTCATCACCATCCAGGAGGGCCGCGTGTCGGCCGATGCCAGGCCGCAGGATGCGCTCAATGCCGAGCGCATCGCTTCCGTTTTCGGGGTCGAAGCGACGATCATCGAATTCGACAAGAGCCGCATTCCGGTGGCACGGCGGGCGCTGTGATCGTCATTCGGTGACATAGCGACGCAGCCCGGTCCAGAGCCGCCGCCACCAGGGCGACGTGTCTTCTTCCGCGAGCTGCAAGCCGACCGTGATCACCCGGTCGTCCCGGACGCGATGCGCGACCAGCGCGACATCGCCCACGCGCAAGATCGCGCCGGGCTGCGGCGTCCGTCCCAGACGTCGGGCGAAGAAATCCGAGAGCATCATCGTCTGGTCGACGCCTTCGAAGCTGATGCCGTAAATCTCGGCGATGGCGCCGAGAGTCACGTCGCCGGACACGAAGAAATCGCCGAGCAGGCGCGGGTCCGGCGATGACGGCGGCGGCAGGTCGGCAAAGAAGCGGTCCAGCGCCTGCGCCTTGTCCTGCGGCGCCAGCAGATAGACATGATCACCCTCGTGCACGCCGCGCGCCTCTTCCGGCGTCAGCACGCGCTCGCCGCGGATCACCAGCGTGATCTTGGCCCAGGACGGCATGAAGCCGCGCCGCAGGAACGGGCTGCCCGGCATCACCGGATAACCGACCAGCTCCTGCGCCTTCTGCCCCGGCAGATCGAGCTCGATACGCGGGCTGAACGTATCGGTGCGACGCTTGGCTATGCGCAGCTTGCGCGCGACGAAAGAGACCGTCCAACCCTGTACCAGCAGCGACACCAGCACCACGACGAAGCCGATGTCGAAATAGACCTGCGCATTCGGCAAATTCACCAGCAACGGAATCGACGCGAGGAAAATCCCGACGGCACCGCGCAGACCGACCCAGGAGATAAACAGCTTTTCGCGAAAGGTGAAGGCGAAAGGTGCAAGCGTCACGAACACGGCGACCGGCCGCGCCACCAGCATGAGCACCAGAGCGACCGCGAGTCCGGGGACAACATGGTTCAACAGCCGCTCCGGCCAGGCCAGAAGTCCGAGCAGGACGAACATGGCGATCTGGCCGAGCCAGGTTGCCGCATCCATGAACGCCAGGATCATTCCGTGCCCGCGCGCCGCACGGTTGCCGACAACGAGGCCGGCGAGATAGACCGCCAGGAATCCCGACGCCTCAAGCGCCTGGCTAGCCGCAAAAATCACGATCGCCGCCGTCGCCACAAAGGGCGCGTGCAGGCCCTGCGGCAGCGAAACCCGATTGAGCACGACGACAATCAGCCGCCCGCCGATCAGACCCATCAATGTGCCGAGCAAAGCCTGCCGCACAAGGAGGAGCGCGATCTCGCTCCATGGCTTCTGGCCCGCGAGCAAAATTTCGATCAGCACAATCGTAAAAAAGATGGCGATCGGATCGTTCGTGCCCGACTCCACCTCGATGGTCGCGCCGACGCGGGGACGCAGCCGCAGGCCGCGCGAATGCATCAGGAAGAACACCGCCGCCGCATCGGTCGAAGCCACGACCGCGCCCACCAGCAGGCCTTCGATCCAGTTCAATCCAAGCAGATAGACCGCTGCCGGCGCCATGATTGCGGCGGTCAACACCACCCCAACGGTCGCGAGCGTGCCGGCCGGCCAGATCACCGACTGAAAAGTGGCAAAGCGCGTCCGCAAGCCGCCATCGAACAGGATCAGCGCCAGCGCCACCGAGCCGACGATATAGGTGAGCCGCACATCGTCGAAGCGGATGCCGCCGGGCCCGGACTCGCCCGCCAGCATGCCGACGATCAAGAACACCAGGAGCAACGGGGCGCCGAAGCGCAGCGCCACGAGACTCGACAGAATGCCCGCCAGCACCAGAATGGCGCCGAGCAGAATGCCGATGCTGACGGTGTCGAGCACGTCCATAGGGAACTCCAGCCACATTGGTAGCGGCTGGAGGCCAAGGCGCAACGAATAATTGTTCGCGGGCGCGGCGCGAAACGGCGGAAAATGCCCCGCGGCTAGAATGCGACCTTGTCGCCGCCCTTCAGGGAGAGGATTTCGCGCGCCTCGTCGGGACCGGCAATTTCAAGTCCGAGGCCCTCGATGATCTGGCGGGCCTTGGTCACCTGCGCGGCGTTGGATTCGGCGAGTTTCCCTGCGCCCAGCCAGATCGAATCTTCCAGACCGACACGGACATTGGCGCCCATCGCCGCCGCCTGCGCGGCGATCGGCAACTGGAAACGCCCGGCCCCCAAAACCGACCAATGGTAGTTTTCCGCGCCCAGCAGCCGGTCGGCAGTGCGCTTCATGTGAATGACATCCTCGGGATGCGTGCCGATGCCGCCGAGAATGCCGAACACCGACTGCACGAAAAGCGGCGGTTTCACCACGCCCCGGTCGAGAAAGTGCTTGAGCGTGTAAAGATGGCCGATGTCATAGCACTCGATCTCGAAGCGGGTGTTGTTCTCGGCGCAGGTGGTGAGGATGTATTCGATGTCGGCGAAGGTGTTCTTGAAGAAGCCCTTGCGTGTGCCTTCGAGGTAAGGCTGTTCCCAGTCGTGTTTGAACTCCTTGAAGCGGCCGAGCATCGGGTAGAGGCCGAAATTCATGGTGCCCATGTTGAGCGAGGCGACTTCCGGCTTGTAGGTCGCGGCCGGCCGCACCCGCTCTTCCACCGTCATTGTCGGCGCCCCGCCTGTCGTGATGTTCACCACCACATTGGAGCGCTGCTTGATCACCTTGAGAAACGGCGCGAAGGCCTCCGGCGTTTGGTCGGGCCGGCCGTCCTTTGGATCTCGCGCATGCAGATGCACGATCGCGGCGCCCGCTTCCGCCGCCCCGATCGCGGCGTCCGCGATCTCCTCCGGCGTCACCGGCAGGTGCGGCGACATCGACGGTGTATGAATGGAGCCGGTCACGGCGCAGGTGATGATGACTTTGCGCGATTTCGCCATGGGAGTCCCTCGCCCAGTTTGTGTGTCGTTGACCTATCGGGTAACCGAAAAGACGCGGGATTCAAGTGTCCTGCGATGCGGCGCGGTGCGAGGCTGATTTCATTCGAAAATGCCCGACCCGGCCGCATAACCAAAAATTTACGCTACCCCACGAGATCGCCGCAATTTAAGCGGAAGCCAACCTGCAGATGCTTGTGTGACCGCAATACGGTGCGGGTCGGGGGACCCTTGGCGGTGGGATGTAATCCGGTGGGTGGGGTGCAGTTCAGGGCGGCTGTGTCGTGGTTTGCGGCGTTCGCCTTCGCGGTGCTGCTGGCCGCCTGCGCTACCGTGGAACGCATTCCCTATACGCCGCAGGAGCAGGCCGTGGCCGTCGTTCCTGGCTTTCCCGACGCCCGCGTCTGGGCCGACGATCCGAACATCGTGCATCGCTATGCCGGCATCAACACACGGCAACCCACCATGCTTGCCTTGTCGGGCGGCGGCGCGGACGGCGCTTTCGGCGCCGGTTTCCTGACCGGCTGGACGGCGCGCGGCAATCGTCCGCAATTCACCGTGGTCACCGGGGCCAGCGCAGGAGCGCTGATCGCGCCCTTCGCCTTTCTCGGCTCCGGCTATGACGAAGTGCTGAGGAGCGTCTTCGCCAGCGGCGAGATGGAGAACTTCCTGCAATTCGAGGGCGTCAGCGGCCTGTTCGGCACCGGACTGTTCAAGGCCGGCCCGCTGAAGGCGCTGATCGCAAAATATGTCGACGGCAATGTCCTCGAAGCGGTGGCCAACGAATACCGCGCCGGGCGGCGACTGTTCATCGTTACCACCGACCTCGACGCGCAACGCACGGCGATCTGGGACATGGGCCGCATCGCATCGAGCGGCCAGCCGGGGGCGCTCGATCTGTTCCGCAAGGTGATGGAAGCCTCCGCCAGCATTCCCGGCATTTTCTCACCGGTGCTGATCGATGTGGAAGCGAGCGGCAAACGCTTTGCGGAAATGCATGTCGACGGTGGCGTCACCGCCAACATCCTGGTCGTGCCGGAAGCGATCCTTCTGGCGAAGAAGCCGCTGCTGCCCGCGACTGTGCGACCACGCATTTATGCCATCGTCAATGGCAAGCTCGGCCCGTATTTCGAAGTGGTGAAACCGACCACATTGCAGATCGCTGTGCGCGCCTTCGCCACCTCCGTGCGCGCCAACACGCGCAATACCCTGCTCGCCTCCTACGAATTCATCAAGCGCCGCAGCTGGGAGCTCAACCTCGCCGCCATCGACGACGGCTTCCCGAACCAGGAGAAGCCGGGCTTCGACACCGGCTATATGCGGGGCCTGTTCGAATACGGCTATGAGCGCGGACGCAGCGGCCAGATGTGGCAAGGGTCGCCCGCCGACACGCTGGATCAGCCGCGCGCGCCGCGTGTCGCCAGCCAGCAATAGACTGCAGCGCTATTTTCTAACAGCCGCCAGAAAGTCGAAATCGCAGCCTTCGTCCGCCTGCTGCACATGCTCGCGATAGAGTTTCGCATAGCCGCGCTGCGCAACATCCGGAACCGGCGGCGCCGTCCACTCGGCCGCACGTTTTTTCAGTTCGGCCTCGTCGACCAGAAGATCGATGCGTCGGCCCGCCACATCGAGCTTGATACGGTCACCGGTTCTCACCAAACCCAGCGGTCCACCCGCCGCAGATTCGGGAGAGATATGCAGGACGATGGTGCCGAAGGCGGTGCCGCTCATGCGCGCGTCCGAGATGCGCACCATGTCCTTGATGCCCTTCTGCGCCAACTTCTTCGGAATCGGCAGATAACCGGCTTCCGGCATGCCGGGCGCGCCGACGGGACCGGCATTGCGCATGACCAGAATATCGTTTTCGGTGACATCGAGAGCGGGATCGTCGATCCGCTTCGTCATGTCCTCGACCGATTCGAACACCACCGCGCGGCCTTCATGCTGCATCAGCTTCGGTGACGCCGCCGCCTGCTTGATGACGGCGCCGCGCGGCGCGAGATTGCCGCGCAGCACCGCAAGCCCGCCTTCCTTCTTCAAAGGCGCATTGCGCGGCTTGATCACGGTCTGGCCCGGCACGTCTTCGAAAATCTTGATCGCATCGCCGAGCGTGCCGCCCATCACGTGCTTCGCATCCAGCGCCAGCACGTCCTTGAGCTCCTGCATGAGCCGCGGCACACCGCCGGCCTGATGGAAATGCTCCATGTAGTGATCGCCGGACGGCTTCAGGTCGACCAGCACCGGCGTGGTCTTGCCGATCTCGTCGAAGTCTTCCAGCCTGAGCGGATTCTTCGTGCGACCGGCGATGGCGGAGAGATGCACCACGCCGTTGGTGGAGCCGCCGATGGCCTGCAGCATGACGATGGCGTTGCGGAACGCCTCTTTTGTGAGAATCTCCGACGGCTTCGGCCCACCCTTGGTCATTTCGGCAGCGCGCTTGCCGGTGGCTTCCGCCATGCGGATGCGGTCGGCATGCGGCGCCGGGATCGAGGCCGCGCCAGGCAAAGCAAGTCCGAGCCCTTCCATCATGATCGCGACGGTGCTGGCGGTGCCCATCACGCCACAGGTGCCGACCGAGGGCACCAGTCGCGCATTGGCGATCTCGATGTCCTCGCCGCTGATGCGGTTGCCGCGGAACTCACCCCAGAGTCTGCGGCAATCGGTGCAGGCGCCGAGCGCCTCGCCCTTGAAGTGCCCGACCAGCATCGGCCCGACCGGCAGCACGATCGCCGGCACGTCCGCACTCACCGCGCCCATTACCTGCGCCGGCGTGGTCTTGTCGCAGCCGCCGATCAGCACCACCGAATCGACCGGCAATGCGCGGATCATCTCCTCGGTGTCCATCGCCATCAGATTGCGCAGGAACATCGAGGTCGGATAGGCGAAGCTCTCGTGGATGGAGATCGTCGGAAACACCATCGGCATCGCGCCCGCCAGCATGACGCCGCGCTTCACCGCCTCGATCAGCTGCGGCACGTTGCCGTGACAGGGATTGAAATCGGAATAGGTGTTCGTGATGCCGACGATGGGCCGGTCGAGCGCGTCGTCGGAATAGCCCATGGCCTTAATAAAGGCTTTGCGCAGGAACAACGAGAATTCGCTGTCGCCGTAACTGGTCAGTCCTTTGCGCATTCCGCTGGGCACGTGATTCTTCTCCTTGCGGCGGCAGGTCAAGCGGGCCGCCGGTCGCGCTTTCTTGTCATGCTTGGTTCTTGCATGTCGATAGCCATGTATCTGTGTGACCACAGAAGGGCCGAAATGCGCCGCCGTTTTCGCTATTGTGAAAGTCGTCGGCGCGGGAACTGGCCCAGGCCGTGCAGTGGCGTCCGGCCATGCCCTCCAAGATTGATTCAGATCAAAATGGGGGTCGGCCGTCGGGCCTAGGAAAAATGACGCCACGGCCCTGATGGAAACATGTGAAGCCCCTGCCCCATTGTGTTGCCGGCATCGGGAATGATGTCGGCCAGAGCCCCGCTTGCACGGGCGACAATCCCTGCTGCGCCGGGCTGCATTGCCACGTCCGTCGGCTGGCCCGGCACCAGCATGCCTTTCTGCAGAACGACAGGCAGACGCATGTGCACTGGGTGCGCAGCGGCCTCCTGCGCCTCTACAAGGGATTGGCCAATGGACGCCGCCAGATTGTGGGTTTCGCCTTTCCGGGCGATTTCGTCGGTCTTGGCGGCGAGGCCAGATACCGGTTCAGTGCCCAAGCCATCGGCCCAACGGAACTCCGGGTGATGCCGCGCGCCGTATTCGAGGGCATGGCCGCAGGCGATTCCCGTTTCTCCTCGAAACTCTATCAGGCCGTCTCGGCCGATCTGCGCCGCACCCACGACCTCGCACTGACCGTCGGACAGCGCGATTCGGAATCGAGCCTGGCGGCGTTTCTCCTGGAAATGCATGCGCGCACGAATTCAGATGCGCGGATGCTGTCATTGCAAATGCCGCGCAGCGACATCGCGGACTATCTCGGGGTCACGACCGAGACCGTTTCACGCACCTTCAGCAAGTTTAGGAAGCGCGGCCTTGTCGATCTGCATGGACGCCGTGGCATCTACCTGAAGGATTTTCCGGCGCTGGAGCGGCTCGCCGAAGGGTTGGTCGACAAACGATCGGCGCGGTTGTTGCCCGCACGCAACAGACGTTTCCAAGACTCATAACTTGATTCAGATCACGTTTTTCCCGGCCTGATGGGAGTTGTGTGGTTTGCGGCGCTGCGGCGCCGGGGACTTCAAGGGGGCGTGACAAGCAATGATTGGCAAGATTGGAATTGCCGCTGCCTTGCTGGCGGCTGTTGTGGCATCGCAAGGATCAACCGTCCTGGCGGCCGATATCCCGGCTGCCTTGCCGGTCAAAGCGCCGCCGGTTGCAGCCTGGAATCCGTGGATGATCCGCCTTCGGGCACTGGTCGTCGATCCGCGCGATGCGACGACCTTCGATCAGTTGCCGGGCGGCAATGCGCATTGGTCGACGTCGGTGGTGCCCGAACTCGACATCACCTATTTCTTCACGCCAAATATTGCAGCTGAACTCATTCTCGGCGTCACGCCGCACAAGGCGACCGGCAAGGGCATTGTCACTGGCGGCGCGGCACC